>ERZ772974.1624-NODE-1624-length-14445-cov-4.013065_pt1 | contig 14445 bp, 11 predicted proteins | sample MGYA00580671_ERZ772974 | MGnify/ENA primary metagenome ERZ772974 (study PRJEB29015, sample SAMEA2738065) | human oral metagenome | biome: human oral; feature: human-associated habitat; material: saliva | place: China | collected 2218 ... | reverse complement strand
AAATGACGGGCAGCTTCGCGGCGAGTGCCTTGCGCAGCACGAAGCGGGTCTGCGGCAGCGGGCCTTCAGAGGCGTCCACGAGCAGCACCACGCCATCGACCATAGAAAGGCCGCGTTCGACTTCGCCGCCGAAGTCGGCGTGTCCGGGGGTATCGATCACGTTGATGGTGATAGTTTCACCGTTCGCGGAGGGTCCATCGTAGAACACGGTGGTGTTCTTCGCGAGGATGGTAATGCCTTTTTCCTTTTCAAGGTCGCCGGAGTCCATCACGCGGTCTTCGACGTCTGCGTGCGCCGAGAACGCGTGGGTCTGCTTGAGCATCGCATCCACGATGGTGGTTTTGCCGTGGTCAACGTGTGCCACGATCGCCACGTTGCGCAAATCAGGGCGCGAAGCGGTGTTTTCAGACATGCGTAATTTTTCTCGCTTAAATCTAGGGAATACTAGGGGCACGCCGCGTTAGATGCGTGAACTTAAATACGCAACGCGGATATCAGTGCGTGCATGCCCGAGCGTTCTCGTGCGGGCGCGCCAAAACGCGCCTCTGCCTCGGGCTTACCTATCCAGTGTACCACTTGCCCTAGTTTGTCTTGGGCGCAGGTTTTAGTCGGCTTCGACTCAGCACCCGGCATTTTTCTCGTGCAGCCAATCGTCCAGCATGCGGCGGGCGACCGCGTTCGTGCCAGGAAGCTCCAGTTTGGGCACTCCTTGTTTCTGGCGTATAGCTTCAGATTCGGTGATAGCCTGCGCCAACTCGGGCGCGGTGAACCAGCGTGCGGCCCGGATTTCTCCGTCCAGATGTTCCACGGGTTGGGTGTCATCGACCGTTACCCGGTAGCAGATCATGAGCGAGCGCGGGAAGGGCCACACATCGCTCATGCGGTAGTCAAGGTTGAGAGCCTGCAGCCCGGTTTCTTCATAGACTTCGCGGGCTACTGCCTGTTCCAGGTTCTCGCCGGGATCCACGAACCCGGCGATGAGGGCGAAGCGGTTTTCGTGCCAGAGCCGGTTATTCGCCAACAGCACCCGTTCGCCGTCGCGGCTGAGGACGAGCGCCATAACCGCCGGTTCGATGCGCGGGAATACGAGCTCGCCGGATGCGGTGCGCCGCACCTGGCGTTCCCCGTCGATCAGCGCGGGATCTCCCGAGTACGCGGAATACTCCATTTCAAGAAGGTAGTCGCGCTTGGCAAGGGCGGCGGCGTAGCGGGCGCGCCCGACGGGGTCTTTGTGCACGGGGTAGAAACGGAACCCGTTCTGCGATGCGGTGATGAGCGCATCCGTGTTAGTTCGGGAGAGATCTTCTGCGAGCGTGAGCAGTTCTTCATCCTCCAGGTAGGCTGCATGGTAATCGGTGCCTTCCCGGTCGGCGGGCTTTCTAAATTTAGGTTCCAGGCTGGTTTCGATGATGGTGTTTTGTGGCGCTTCGGGCAGGTAATGAACGGTTCCGTCACGGTTCATAAGGGTTTCTCCACGTCGAGAAATAACCAGGTAAAGATTCTGCTGCACGCTCATGGTTTCCACTCTACCGCATGCGGCCTTCACTCCCCCGCCTATGCGGCCTGATATGCCTAAAATCTGCCCGAAATCTGCGCACGTGATGCGCCCCCGCTCATCTGACATAAGCGAGGGCGTATCTCTGCGGTCTATTCACGTGCCTGGTGCTCTGGGGTTATGAACCTGAGCGCCCTTCCGGCTTCCACCCTGCGGCGAGGGCACGCTCATATATTGTCTCTGCGAGGGTATGTTCGAAGGCTTTGGTGAGGTGGTTAGTATCCGCGTACACGTATACGTTGCCGATGACCGAGCGGCATAGACCGTCCGGGCAGTAGATATCCTTCAAATCGAGCAGATAGGCACCACGGTCTGCATATTTCTCGAAAATTGGTGCGGCGGGATTATCACCATATTTCTGCTCAATGGGTTCAGAACAGCTGCTCTTATCCCCCTGAGCCCTAATCGCACACACATACATGTCTTGAGCAAATCGCGGGTTATCGCGCAGACCGATCACCTGGATGCCCGCATCAGTGAAGACGCGCAGGGTTTCGTCGAGGTTGGGGTCTGCGGTCTCGGCATCAGCGCTTGTGTCGGTCGTGGTTGCGATAATCACTACGGTCGTCGGCTTAAGGCGCAGAATTTCTTCCGTGGCGTTCTGTGAGAACGCGATGCAGCGTTTCTTACGGTCGTTGAGGTAGCCCTCGGGGGCTGCGAATGGGTAGGGGCATCCTGTCTCTAGAAGGTTCATCTGGTTGGTGCCGGTGCGCTGGGCAATAGGCTCGAACGCAGCCGTCATCTGTAATGCGTGCGAGCTGCCAACAACAATGGTGAGGGGTGCCGAATCGTCCCCATTCTGTTTGACGGCGCAGGATGTATTCAGAGATTCATGCACGGGGGTAAAGGGTGCGGGGCATCCCTCTCCCCAGTCAGCGAGCATGCCGTAGATGGGGATATCCTGCGGAATAGGCTTTGATACGCGCGACATTTGGTCCGTGCCGACTGCTCGGGCGCCTGGATATGTTGCCTCATCATTTTTCACTAGCTCTTCAGTATTCTGAATCACGGTTATATCGCGTTGCTGTGCCCAGGCGCGAACGCTCAGAACAGGAGCTCCGATCACCAGCAGAATCACGAGTACATAGGCGAGCTGATTCACCCAGAGAGTGGGGGTGAAAATCGTGGTCACGCGCAGTTTTGAGACCGTTTTATCAAGAAATACGCCGGATCGGCTGCGCAGCGGCTTCTCGATGTAGGTGCTCAAAACCCATGCCAAACCGATTGAAACGGCGATAATCACCGTGCCTTCCAGAAAATTCACGCGAGGTTTATTAACCGCAGCGCTGTAGAGCACGAGCAGGGGCCAGTGCACTAGGTACAGGGCGTAAGAAATATTGCCCAAGCTTTGCAACGGCGTGGAGACTAGCAGACGGTCGATCGCGAATTTATGGTCGGTGCGCCCGGCGATCATCACCAGCGCGCCGGAGAGCACGGGCCACAGCGCCAGGTAGCCAGGGAAAGTTCGTTCAACCGGTAAAACAGCGCCGCAGGTTACTAATCCCAGAGCGCCCACCCATCCCATTACCACGCGGGTTCTCACATGGCGAGGCTTCCATTTCAGCGTCATCACCGCAAGCAGGGTACCAATCGCAAACTCCCACAGGCGGGTGCGGGTATCAAAATATGCGTAGGCGGAAATCTGCTTTGTCTCCCAGATTGAGAAGGCAAACGAGGTCATGAATACAGTGCCGAATACCGTTACCGCCGCGGGTACGGGCTTGAAACGTACCCGATGCACAAGAAACGCAGCCACCGCGAAAAATATCGGCCAGAGCAGGAAAATTTGTCCCTGAATCGAGAGCGACCAGAAATGCTGGAAGGGCGATTTATCGCTTATACCCTGAGCAAAATAATTGACCGCACCGTTCGCCAAGTTCCAATTCTGGTAGTAAAACAGCGAGGCTTGGGCATCAACAGCGCGCGCGTTCCAATACAGTGCTGGCAAGATAGTTAAGGAAGCCGCAAGAGTCAACACGATCACCACGGCTGCGGCAGGCAACAGGCGCGCGAACACATGAGTCCAGTAGGCCAGCAGGTTCAGCGGTTTGCCCTCGTTGATTTTCCGCATGAACGAGAGCGAAAGCAAGAAAGCCGAGATGAAGAGAAAAACATCCACACCACCGGAGACTTTGCCGATCCATATGTGGTAAAGCACCACGAGAAGCACGGCGAAGGCGCGCAAACCCTGAATTTCGGGGCGGAATCCGCGAGATTCTAGGAACGATTCATACGGCGGGGTATGCTCTGCAGCGGGTACACGAATTCCCCGCAGCGGGTTTATAGGCATAAACAATATCCTGGAGTGAATGTGTGAGTTATGAGTGAGTTTTCATGATGCACAGCGCCGTCGAGAACTTCCACGCACGCTATGCAAAAAGCCAGCATCGCTCGTGCCCGCATTACCGGATGCACCGAGGCAGGTCTATAAAGACGTCCCCAGTCTACCACCGGTATTCTCCCAAATGTACGCGCGTTTTCGTGTACATTTAGGGGACGGTTTGCTAACCCTTGAGGGCACCCTGAGGATTCGTAAAATCTCCCCTCCAATGCGCGCCGTTCATGGGATAATGCCTGGCGGGAATTATGCACCGCACCCAAACGTTGTGGTCACCAAAAGCGCAAGAACGCGCAAAACCTTCAGGTAAACGCCTGTATAAAGGTGACATCACCGGGTTGAAAGAGAGAAAATAAGAACCATGACTATTACGAACCCGACGACCACCAGCGCGTGGTCAGCACTAACCCAGCACAAAGCATCGCTCACTCCGAATTTGCGAGCCTGGTTCGAGCAGGATCCTTCCCGCGCCCAGAAATTTAGTTTTGATGCCGCAGACCTGCACGTAGACCTCTCGAAGAACCTCATCACCGAAGAGACCGTGCAGCTTTTGCTCAAACTCGCCGAAGAGGTGAACCTCGCCGAACGCCGCGATGCTATGTTCACTGGCGAACACATTAACGTGACCGAGGACCGCGCGGTTCTGCACACCGCGCTGCGCCGCCCCAAAGGCTACTCCCCCGCCCTCATTGTTGATGGGCAGGATGTCGATAGCGATGTTCATGCCGTTCTGAACAAGATTTACGCTTTTGCCGATCGTGTGCGTTCGGGCGAGTGGACCGGCGTGAGCGGCAAGCGCATCGAGACCGTGGTGAATATTGGTATTGGCGGTTCTGACCTTGGTCCCGTGATGGTGTACGAGGCGCTTAAGCCTTACGCCGATGCCGGGATTTCCGCACGGTTCATCTCAAATATCGACCCGACCGATGTTGCCGAAAAAGTTTCTGATCTTGACCCCGAAACTACCCTGTTCATCGTTGCTTCGAAGACCTTCGGCACCTTAGAAACCCTGACCAACGCTCGTGTGGCACGCGACTGGCTGCTCACCGCGCTTGGCGAGGCGAACGCCCTGCAGGGAAAAACCGCAGAAGAAGCCGTGGCTCAGCACTTTATCGCCGTTTCAACCGCGCTCGATAAGGTTGCTGCCTTCGGCATTGACCCCGAAAATGCCTTCGGCTTCTGGGACTGGGTAGGCGGTCGCTACTCCGTAGACTCGGCGATCGGTACCTCGCTGGCCATCGTCTTCGGCCCGAAGGTATTCGAAGAATTCCTCGCGGGCTTCCACGCCATGGACGAGCACTTCCGCACTGCGCCCTTTGAAAAGAACGTGCCCGTACTCATGGGCTTGCTTAACGTATGGTACGTGAACTTCTTGGGTGCCGAAACCCACGCGGTTCTACCCTACGACCAGTACCTGCACCGTTTTCCCGCCTATCTGCAGCAACTTACCATGGAGTCCAACGGTAAATCCGTGCGCGCCGACGGTTCCTTCGTGGACTACTCCACGGGCGAGGTTTTCTGGGGCGAGCCCGGCACCAACGGTCAGCACGCTTTCTACCAGCTGATCCACCAGGGCACCCGCCTTATCCCTGCGGACTTCCTGGCCTTCGCCAACCCGGTGCACCCCACCAAGGATGGCGAGCAGGATGTGCACGAGCTCTTCCTCGCAAACTTCTTCGCACAGACTCAGGCGCTCGCCTTCGGCAAGACTGAGGATGAGGTACGCGCCGAAGGTACCGCCGAGCACGTGGTAAACGCCCGTATCTTCAGCGGCAACCGTCCTTCGACCTCTATCATGGCCTCCCGCCTGACCCCGCGTGTGCTGGGCGAGCTGATTGCCCTCTATGAGCACATCACCTTTGTGCAGGGTATCGTGTGGGGTATCGATTCCTTCGACCAGTGGGGCGTCGAACTCGGCAAGAAGCTGGCGCTCGATCTGGTGCCCGCTATCAAAGGCGACCGCGAGGTTCTGGCACGCCAGGATTCTTCGACCGCATCCCTGATCGACTACTACCTTAAGCACCGCAAGTAGCAGTGCCCTAGGCTAATATGCGCGGTGCCCCCGATAAATCTCTCATCGGGGGCACCGCGTTTTAACCGCCGCTTTCGTTCGTCGTCCCGGTTCAACGGTATGAATGAGACTACATAACCTTGAGGGTGTCGCGCACCAGCTCCACCACGATGCGCGCAACCACCGCCTCAGGCAGAGTCGGCACCGATTCGCCCTCTACTCCCCCAGCATCGGCATGTGCAGTAAACGTTGTCTGTGCGTCAGAGGGCTCATGATCGACTTGCGTGGCGGGAATATGCACAAACCCCGCAGGAATCCGCCGCCCCTGGCGTTCCAGAATACGGTGTACCTCATAAAATACGTGGTTGCACACATAGGTTCCGGCGGTGTACGAAATCTCAACCGGTAGCCCCACACCGCGCAAACGCTCATAGCTTGCCCGCACCGGCAGGGTCGAAAAATACGCTTCGCGTCCATCCGGGGTGATCGCCTCATCCACACGCACCACACCGTCATTATCCTCAATATCGGCGGAGTCCAGGTTGATGGCGACCTTCTCAAAGCTCACCTTATCCCGCCCGACTGCCACGCCCAAGCTGAGCACCGCATCCGGGCGAATATCGGTCAGCATCTCCCCTAAAGCTTCTGAAGAACCCGCATAGCTCACCGGAACCTCACGGGTTACAACCCGTACCGCAGATTCGTCGGCAAGTACATCAGCCACCTGCCGCGCTGTTACCCCGCTCGGGTTCACGCTCACGCCGGGAAACGGGCCGAAATAGGTGATGAGAAGGGTCTTTGTCATCGTTGTCCTTTACACGTCGTCGGGTACCCTAGAGGTATGGCACGCACACACCGTCACAAAGAAGAACCCGTTTTTCTTCTCCAGGATACCCCCGATGCCCTGCGCGAAATCGGCGTTGATGATGAGCAGGAGGCGCTAGCCGCTGTTCGTGAACCCGCACAGGCGTTAGAAGGTGCCTCGTTCCTTCAGGCGGTGGGGCGGTTTTACCGCTTCTACACACTCGGTCGCGGGCACGCCAGCCGCTCCGAAGTGCTGTGGGCATTGCTCTATTTGACACTCACCACTGGCGCGGTACTGGGGTTGACGGTCTATCTGGGCATGCTCTCAGAAGACCCTCACATGGAGTCCCTGATTCGGGTTCTCTATATGCTTATGATGACGCTCACGCCCGTATGGATTATTGTGCATATTCTGCCGCTTTCTTCGCTTCTGAGCAGGGCGCGCGGTAAAAACTAGACGCGTCCACGCCCCCTACCGACGGGTGATGCAAAAACGCCCGCAGCGCTCAGGCCACGGGCGTGTAAGTAGTTGGTTTCTCCAGAGCTTCCGGGCTATTTCCCAAGCACCTTCATAAGCTCTTCGGGAGTGTCAACAACAATCAAACGTTCCAGGTATGAAGGGCGCAAAAGCTCAGTGCTAGCCATATATTGCATCGCCTCAACGAGCTTATCCCAGTACCCATTAACATTCAGGAGCGCCACAGGCTTCGTGTGAATCTTGAGGAATTGCCAGCTAAATACCTCGAAAAATTCTTCCAAGGTTCCGGGGCCACCGGGCATCGCAACGAAGGCGTCGGCCTTATTAATCATGGCGATCTTACGCTGATGCATGGTATCGACAATATCGAGGGTTGTCTGCCCGGGGTACACGCCCTCCCACTCCACGAGCTGGTGGGTGACCACGCCGTAGACTTTGCCGCCCGCATCCAGGGTCGCGCCCGCGACGGTTCCCATCAGACCGGTGCGTCCGCCTCCATAAACTACCCCCACGCCACGTTTTGCGCATAGGGTTCCCAACTCACGGGCGCAGGCGGCAAAATCGGGGTCATTGCCCATAGTAGCGCCGCAATACACGGCAAGGTTAAAACTATCTCTCATGTTCTGCTTCTTTCATCGGATGCGTTCATACACGCGACGGTGCGCGGAACGCGTGCGTCAACGTAAAATTTTTACGGGTGATTTATCCCTATGCACCCTACCGCCCCCGCGCAGCCGAGCGCAAGCCTTATCGCTCATATCGCGCATATTTTCAGCGGATTCACAGCGGCACCGATGGCGTTTCGCCAGGACTTATTCTGCAGATAAGCGGGAATATACACTCAGTGTTCAGAGGTGCCTGATCGGTATAGTCCGCTGCGGGGTCTACCCAACGTAATTCAGCAATTTCGGCATGCGGGCTCAGCTGCTCAAGTATCTTTTCCTCTTGCGGATGCGGCATATATTCAAAAGTTTCGGCACGTACCACGAATCCGCTTTCGTTCAGGGCGGGGGCGTCAAACTTGCCAAGGTACACCATCTGGGCAGGATCCGGCGCAAATCCCAGCTCTTCAGTAACCTCACGCACCGCCGTATGCAAGGGGCTCTCCCCCGCATCGGGTTTACCTCCGGGCATCATAAACCCATGTGAGGCGGCTTTACGCACGGTCAGTACGTGCCCGGCGTGATTGCGGATTACCACTGCAGAAACATGCACAATTCTCTGTGCCGTATCAATTGCTGAATGTTCATCAACCATCTTTCTACAGTAGCTTATGTACAGCGCGTATCAGCCAAAATTTCAGAGGCTCTTCAGCCGGTCTATGAGGTAATCACGCAGAATGACCGCGTGGTTGCAGGTAGGGCTCTTAGCGCCGTACAAAAGCGTAACGCGAGAGGACTGGAGCTTCTGCGCACCCGCAACCATACGCTCAAGCTCGGGGTACACCTCTGAATTACTGTCAAGCTCGTTCAGATAGCGTTGTTTGAAGGATTCAAAATTCTCTGGTTTATGCCCAAAATCTCGGCGAGCCTCCGTCGAAGGAGCTAAGTCCTTCGCCCATTCATCAAGATGAGCCTTATCTTTTGAGACTCCGCGCGGCCAAAGCCTATCAACGAGTACCCGGTATCCGTCATCCGGGGAAGGCTCTTCATATATGCGCTTAATAACTATATCCATAGTGCCAATCCTACGCCGGAGAATCTGTCTGGTACACCTAACGTTAAGATAGGTGACCCGCCAGGATATGTACATTATCGATGTATGACTACATGCTCTATATATATGATATTTTTCCGGACAAAAGTATTTTCTAATTTTATTGTGGAGTATATATAAAAATTTTCATCATCAAAAGAAAATACTGCCACGTCTAAATCCCCAGCTTTAGTGCGTTCACATCAATTCCTGCACGGGCAGGCTTAGACCCCCGCCGTGCCTCTACCCTAAACACGCTACGGGGGTCTTATCCTAGCTTGAGCATTCATGTCTGTGCTTTTTCCCAGAGGGCACATCCCCTGAAAACAGTGAGTGCTTCAAACGAATCTATACATCCCCGACGATACCTTACGGGGTATTCTCATAGAGCGCTCACATGAGACTTAACCGATCGTAAACCTACGCATGCACGAACCAAAGGTCAGGAAGCTTCATATCGTACATAAGAGAAGGTTCACAATAGTGAACGTTCTATGTCTTTACAAACATACCCTGCTCACAACACGGAGGTAAAGCATTTCGGGCAAACTTTATTATATCTTTATATTTACCCACGGAGTTGAAACATATATACCGTTAAAAAATGGTACTACCGCATAATAGTTTACCGTGAAACTCTTTATCAAAATGTGATTTTATAGCAATAAAACCCGCCGGGGAATACCTCACGATATTCCTCCGGCGGTCTTTTTATTGATAATTCCGTTCGCCGAAATTACTTGCTCGTTTTAACCTCAAGGCCCGAGACATCCACCTGTTCCAGCGGAATCAAACGGTCGCGGGTTACGATAGCGTGAATAGCCCAAACTGCCACAAAGACCGGCAGGCCTATATATGAGCTCATCACGCCCACCCAGTCTCCCGCAAGGATCGCCTCGTAATTCTGCCCACCGATCACCAGCAGACACATAATGAAGGCAATAATCGGCCCCACCGGGAAGAAGGGCGCCGTATAGGGAAGGTCGTTAAGGTTATGCCCCTGCCGCATATATGCACGGCGGAACCTATAGTGTGCCACCGCGATACCAACCCAGGTAATGAAACCGGCTAGACCCGAAACATTGACTAGCCACAGGTAGGCCGCATCCGGCGAAATAACGGAGGCGATAAATCCGATAGCTCCCACGGCGGAAGTTGCCATGAGGGCGGGCATTGGCACGCCCCCTTTATTGACCTTCGTGAAAATCTTGGGGGCTTTACCCTCCTGCGCGAGTGAGAACAACATGCGTGCCGAGACATAGAGGCCCGAGTTACCTGCAGAGAGCACGGCGGTAAGAATCACAGCGTTCATCGCTGCAGCGGCGAAGGCAATACCAGCGCGTTCAAAGATAAGGGTGAAGGGAGAAATGTTAATATCGCCTTCGGCTGCGGTGAGCAGATTCGGATCGGTGTAAGGAATAAGGAATCCTATAATCACCATGGCGCCGATATAGAACAGCATGATGCGCCAGAATACGCTGGTGAGTGCGCGCGGCACATCGCGACGGGGGTTCTTGGATTCTCCGGCGGCAATACCGATCATCTCGGTACCCTGGAAAGAGAACCCGGCGACCATGAAGATAGAGAAAATAGCGACGGGCCCGCCTACAAAAGGAGCTTCGCCCGTGGTCCAGTTTGAAGTACCCGGTGATGCGCCTCCGAGAACCCCGAAGATCATCGCAATTCCCGCAATTAAGAACACGATAACGGTGACCACCTTAATAGTGGCAAGCCAGAATTCGCCCTCACCGTAGGCTTTGGCAGAAAGAGCATTAAGCCCCGTCAAGAGAACTAAGAAGATGCCCGCCCACACCCACGAGGGAGTTTCAGGAAGCCAATACTTCATCACTTCCCCGACCGCTACAAGCTCGGCCGCGACGGTGATTGCCCAGTTAAACCAGTAGTTCCACCCCATGGCAAACCCGAAGGATGATGAAACGTAACGTGTTGCGTAGGTTTGAAACGAACCTGGGACGGGCAGATGCGCTGCCATCTCACCCAGAGACTGCATGAGGAACAGCACCATAATACCGATCAGCCCGTAAGCAACGATAGCGCCGCCCGGCCCGGCGGTAGAGATAGTTTTACCAGATGCAACAAACAGACCGGTGCCGATAGCGCCGCCGATGGCGATCATCTGCATATGACGTGCCGAAAGACCGCGTTTCAGATCAGTATCTGCAGCAGCATCACTCGCATCCGATGCTGGCGAAGACTGTTGTGAAGTTTGTGCCATTGTTTTCTCTCTATTCTGAAACTTCCCAGATATGCGGGTGTCACACAGCCATCAGCTTTCTCCTGGTGTTCCCTCAATATCTAAGCCGGAAGATCTTATGTGCGTATCCTCTGAAGAAACGCCGTTACGGCATCCTGAAGTATTTCTAATGATGCCTAAATTTTTCTAATCAAGCTCTAATACTACATCTCTCATACGTGCTACGCCACTTCGAAAGCTGTATGTGCGCTGCCCCCATCTAGGCAATAACCGCCTTTACGCACAAAAACGGGGTGGATACCTCATGAGAGAGATACCCACCCCGAATTTGTAACCTCTATAACGACAATTCGTCGTTAATTAGGCCTTGTTGCGGCGAGTCAGCAGAACCACAAGTCCGGTCATCAGGGAGAGCAGACCCAGCCCAGCGGCGAACAGAACGCCACTGACACCGGTGTGTGCCAAGCTTCCTGACTTCTGGGAGCTCGCGGAGCTACCGTTGTCTGCCTGAGTGGCCTGGTTAACAGCTGCGTTGCCGCCGCCGTTCACCTGTGCGGAACCGCCGTTGCCGTTATCGCCAACGAGACCGGCGCCACCGCCATTAACATTGGGAGCATTGCCGACGAGGCCAGCGCCGCCACCATTGTTATTCTCAGAACCGTTGCCAACAAGACCGGCGCCGCCACCATTAACATCTTCAGAAGCATTGGTGTTCACGGCCTCGCTACCGCGGGATACCGCGCCAGCGTTGAGGTCAATATCGACATCGTTGCTGATGGTCACAGTACCCTGATGCTGGGGAGCCCGGTTGTCACCGGTCTGACCCAAACCACCCCGACCGTTGTCGGAATCGTTATCAGCAGTCAGGCCCAGTCCGCCATGATCTTGATGACGCTGCTGCTCCTGGAGGATTTCGCCTTCAGAAGTGCGAGTGTAGCTCTCGCTCAGCTGACCGAATTGTGCACCCTGGCTTTCGCTTCCGGTAGCCTGTCCAGTTTCGGTGGTGGTGTTGCCACCAACCTGACCGAGACCGCCCTGACCAGTGGTGTCAGGAGCTACCGACTGCGGGGTATCGCCAGTCTGACCCAAACCGCCGTGACCGTTAGGTGCGGGCGTATTTCCAGCATTACCTGGGGTGTTAGGAGTAGCGTTATCGCCTACCCAACCAAGACCGCCGTGACCGTTAGGTGCGGGCGTTACGGCATTATTTTCCCCAGGAGTTACCTGAAAAAAATTACCGCCGCCTTGGAAGCAGTCGTCACCGCCGTTGTCCCACTGGCCCCATCCGGGAACGGTTGCGCCAAAGTCCCAGCCACCTTGGTAGTGACCGTTGAGGTTGAAGTCACCTTCGTAGTAGCCGCCGCCACCGATGTTCCAGTCGCCATCACCCTTGTTGTTATCGGGGAGGCTGGGATCGGGGGTGCCGGGCTGACCGGGCTGGGCGTAACCGGGCTGGGGCGCGCCGGGATTCATGGGGAGGCCGGCGTAGGCCGTCTGCTTCCTCTTGCGCACGACGAGGAGGTAGTAGGACAGTCCGCCGACGGCCGCGAAGACCATCAGAATGCCGATGATGATGGCGGGGTATGGCGGCGTGCCGTGGTCGGCCCCCATGGCCTCGATAGTGGCGGTCTCGTTCTCGGCGTTCTTCCACGTGGCGGTGCTCCCCGAGCGCTTGCCACCGCCGGAGACCCGCGAGACCTTGCCCGGGAAGGTCACCGAGATCTCCGCCTCGTCGAAGCGGGTGAGATATGAGTGATCCTCGTAGGAGAAGGTCTCGTTATCGTGCTCGATCGTTGCGCTGAAGTAGTTGTTGAACTCCCTGACGGTCATGCCGCTCGCCTTGAGCGTGCACGTGTCGTTCTTGGAGTCCAGCTTGGCCTGGACCTTGACACTGGAGCTGAATCTATCCTCTATGTCGTCGGTATCGCAGTTCATTGAATCAACCTGCTTGCCCTTGACCGTGGCATCCACATCGACGAGGCTCTCCTCGGTGATCGTGACGGAGAAGCTGTAGGAGCCGTCCGAGTCGGGGCTCGGGGTGGACGTGGCCGCGGCCGGCGAGCCGACGGCGGTGCCGATGAGGACCGGGACGACCGCAGTCATGGCGAGCCGTCGAAAGGAGTGGGGGAGGTGCATGGCCCTGTACTCTACGGGATGACGATACCCAGGGTCACGGCCGTGCTGCGGGCTCCCCATGATCCGGAGGACTCCTGACCACCATCGACCGCTCCGCACGGGCGTCCGCCCCGGTCCCGAGTGGCCCGAGCGGCCCGGACCCGGGCGAACACGACGGTGAAGCAGACGCGGTGCGGTTCAGTACGGGTTCAGTACTGTCCCCCGCCGTTGGGGTTGTACGGCTGCTGCCCCGGCTGGACGTAACCGGGAGACGCCTGACCGGGCATCCCGGGCTGACCGGGCATCTGGGGCTGGCCGTAGGCGCCGACCGGTGCGACGGGCTGCTTCTTCTGGCGGGTGGTGAGTACGATGATGAGCACGATGCCGCCTCCGACGACGGCGGCGGCGACGATACCGATGATGATCCATATCCCGAGCAGTCCCGACGAGTCCTTGCTCTCGGCGTTGATCGAGGTGAGGGAACCGATATCGGACCAGGTGGCCGTGTTGCCGTCCACCGTGGCATGGCTGTCCGAGTCCGTGACCTTGGTGGGGAACGTGACCGCCATGGAGGTGTTCGCCTCCTTCAGGTCGGAGAAATTGGATGCCTTGAAGATGTATCTGCCGTCCTCGTGCTTGATGGACAAATCATCGTCGTCACTCGTGCTCTCGATGTCCCCATTGGTCGCGGACAGGATGCATTGGTCGCTCTGGGTGCTGACGTCGACGTCAGTACCCGGGTCGTCGAGATCCAGCAGCTCCTTGGTGCAGTAGAGGCTGGGGGACGCGCCTTCGACCTTCATGGTGAAGGTGATGTCGAACGTGTCGTTCTCGTGGATGGTGATATCGAAGGAGCTCGTGACGTCTCCTGTAGCGGCGACGGCCGGTGAGGCGCCGACGAGGCCGACGAGTGCGAAAGCGAGTGCGAGAACGGGGATGGCGACGGTTGCTGTCAGATGACGTAGGCGGTTGCGGAGAAGGGTGCGCATGCCGATGAGTCTACGGGACGGGGCCCGCCGGGCTGACCGGTAGGACTCTCCGCCTGTCGCGCTCGTGCCGTCCCTCCGCGCCCGGGTTCGATCGGAGTCGGGATGAGGGCTGCGCTGATCGTGCTCGATCGTGCTCGACCGTGACTCGGGGACGGTCGATTCACCGATTCATCAGAATTGCCCATTGCTGTACGGGCTGTACGGCCCGTAGCCGGGGGCGCTCTGACCGCCGGGCTGGGGATAGT
>ERZ772974.1621-NODE-1621-length-14452-cov-8.812461_pt1 | contig 14452 bp, 10 predicted proteins | sample MGYA00580671_ERZ772974 | MGnify/ENA primary metagenome ERZ772974 (study PRJEB29015, sample SAMEA2738065) | human oral metagenome | biome: human oral; feature: human-associated habitat; material: saliva | place: China | collected 2218 ... | reverse complement strand
TCGGTTGTGGTGCTTGTGTTGCTGCATGTAAGAATGGTTCTGCAATGCTCTTCGTATCATCTAAGGTTAGTCAGTTGGCTCTCTTGCCACAGGGTAAGCCTGAGGCTGCAAAGCGTGCAAAGGCTATGGTCGCTAAGATGGATGAGGTTGGTTTCGGTAACTGTACCAACACTCGTGCTTGCGAGGCAGTATGTCCTAAGAACGAGAAGATTGCTAATATCGCTCGTTTGAATCGTGAATTCATCAAGGCAAAGTTTGCTGATTAATTCGAGATAGTCGTTAGTAAATCACTAACGCAAACATAATTAAGAGGATATGTCGGGGCTTCCTGGACATATCCTCTTTCGTTATATAATAGGATTGAAACAGCACTGAAACCATCAGATGACACATTGTCAATGAAGTGTAATACGCTGTACAAAGAGTTGTAACAATGCTGTACAATGAGTTGTAACGTTATTGTACAGTGAATTGTCACGCATTGTATAATCAATTGTCACGTATGTGATAATCGAGTATCACGCATATGATAATCCAGTATCATACGTGTGATACTGGGTGAGATAAGCTCATAACGTGGTTTATATAGTATTTATGATGACCTTTACTCCTGCTTAACTTGCGTGCATCATAATGAAATCGAACCAGCGAGTTGGTAATATTGTATGCAAGAAGACGAGGGGTTTTGCACCAAAACCAATGAGGTATCGTGCCTTCGGGCGACGTGCATTTGTGGCACGACTGATAACCTTTGCAATTACTTCAGGGCTGCTCATCATGTTACCACTATACAGCTTCCGCAGACCTTCAGCCACCTTCTTTGCCTGTTCCTCGTATGCTCCTCCCTTTGAGCTCTCCTCTAAGTGGTCGGCAGCAATGAAGCCCCAAGGCGTCTTAATGCCACCCGGTTCGATGATAGCAACGTTGATTCCGAATCCTTTTGTCTCCATTCTCAAAGCATCGCTGAATGCTTCAAGGGCATACTTCGTCGCATGATACCATGCACCGAAATAGATAGTCAGACGCCCGCCCATCGAACTGATGTTGATGATAGTACCGCTATGTTGCTTGCGCATGTGGGGTAATACCTTCTTCGTTAACATAGCAACACCAAAGATATTAACGTCGAATTGCTTGCGTGCCTCCGCTATGCTGACATCCTCAATGGCACCAAACGAGCCATAGCCAGCATTGTTGACCAATACATCAATGCGTCCTTCAGCTGCGATAACAGTATCAACAGCTTTATCAACACTCTCTTCTATGGTTACATCCATCTGCAATGTCTTCACACCGAACTGCTTTAGTACATCCATCTTCTCAACTCTTCGTGCTGCACCATATACTATATGTCCTTGCTTCGCAAGCATCTCTGCCGTCTGATAACCTATACCACTACTTGCTCCAGTGAGGATGATTACTTTCTTTTCCATTGCTTAATTATAATTCTGTTAATTATTTGCTACCTAATTGTAGCGCAAAGGTAAGTATTTCATCTAGTATCGCAAAAGGCACATCAGAGTATATCTTGCTAATGAGAAGAGCTGGTAATGATTGGATACAAAATAAGCCGTAGGGTTCTATCTGATGATGTCCAATATTGCTACTGATGCTTACCTGCTTAACATCTATTTATGCTTAAAAGCCTGTAACTATGCCCTATATCAATTTTTTTTGCTAATTTTGCGCACAGAGATACATATTAAGTTATTTAAGTGCGATAGATATTCATGACAGATAAGAACAATACATCCAACCAGTCTTCATTGACAGCTGAGGCTCCTTTGAAAGCTAGTTACACAGATTACGAGGTTATTCCTTCACACGGATATAGCCTAATTGTGAAATGTCGTAAGGGCGAACAGACCGTCATCCTCAAAGGTTTAAAGGAAGAGAATAGCAAGCGAACCCTACTAAGAAATGCCTTGAAGCGTGAGTTCAAACAATGTCAACGATTGAACCACACGGGTATTGTGCGTTATCAAGGACTTGTGGATGTTGACGGCTATGGGCTTTGTATTGAAGAAGAGTTTATTGAAGGTCGCACACTACAGGCCTATCTTAAAGAACAACACACTGACGATGAGAAGATAGCTATTGTGAATCAGATAGCAGATGCGCTCCGTTATGCTCATAACCAAGGTATCGCTCATCGCAACCTCAAGCCTTCTAATATTCTTATCACCGCTCAAGGCAATTACGTGAAGTTGATTGATTTCAGTGTTTTGTCGCTTGATGACGTTAAAGCAACCGCTGACACAACACGCTTCATGGCGCCAGAACTGAAAGACGAAACGATGACTGCCGACGGAACAGCTGATATTTATTCGCTCGGAACGATAATGAAAGTGATGGGGCTAACGCTTGCTTATAGTGATGTCATTAAGCGTTGTTGTGCCTTCAAGCGCAGTGATCGTTATGCAAACATCGATGAGTTCCTAGCCGATCTCAATCATGAAGGGTCGTCGTTCACCATGCCTACAATAGGTAAAGGCACCGTTATGGTGGCTGTGATTGCTGTGGTTGTGATTGTTCTGGGCGTTCTGACATATAATTATGGTGGCGCTTTGCTCAATCAAATGGGCAAGATAGATGTCTCATCTGTCTTTAAGTCGGATGAGGAAACAGCTCCCGAAGATAGCGTAAAGGTTACTTCTCCTAACGAGCAGACCAACGACAGCACCCATAATGCGGCTCCAATGACAGGGAAACTCGCTTTCCTCAACACAATGAAGCCCGCTCTCTATCACGATTTGGATAACATCTTTGATAAGAACTCAGCCGATAAAGCAAAGTTGTCGAAGGCAATCAAGAGTTATTATCATGGACTTATTCAAGCCAATGATACACTCGACTCTGAGCAAAGAGCTGAACTCGACCGTGTATTCGGTGACTATGTAAAACAAAAGAAAGCTGCTTTGAAATAAGATATAAACGCTATTTCCACAGTGATAGAAATAACAACAGGGCAAGTTCTATGTATTCCTTCAATCCATCATGGTTGTAAGAAAGAATAGAACTTGCCCTTGTTTTTATTCTTGTCAATGGTTATTAAAAGAGAAGAACAGAATGAAGCAAATCTATTACGCACTACTAGCACTATTCCTTTCCACCACTTCTATATATGCACAGAAGCCTGCTACGGATCGTCGCTTGGCTGCTGGTCAATCAATGGAGAGGCAAGGGTTGGTGAATATTAAGCACGTTGTACCCTCAATAAAGGTCGCTTTAATGTATGCACGCACCGATAACTTCTGTAACCGACAGCTCTATCACGATCTTCGTGATGCTTATGTCCTCCCTCGTTGTGCAGAGGCTCTGCGTAAAGCACAAGCAGAATTGAAGCGTCGCAGACCTGACTTGAGTCTGTGTATATTTGATGCTACACGCCCAATGAGCGTTCAGCAGACAATGTGGGACGCTGTGAAGAACACATCCAAATACTTCTATGTGTCTAACCCAGCGCATGGTGGCGGTATGCACAACTATGGAATGGCAGTGGATATCAGTATTTGTAAGGCTTCATGGAACGATGCCACATGGCGTGCGGGAGCCGTGCGTTGCCACATAGACACAATCCCTATGGGTGCGAAAGTTGATTACATGGGGGCTGCAAGTCATATAGATAAGGAACAGGGATTACTTGCTCGGGGCATTATCTCACGTGAGGCACTTGCCAACCGACGGTTACTTCGAGAGGTTATGACCGCTGCTGGCTTCATGCCAATACGCACTGAATGGTGGCACTTCAACCTTTGTACGAGGGAATGGGCGAAGAGTAACTTGAGAGTGGTTAGGTAGAGATGCCTCACCCCCGCCCCCTCTCCGAATGGAGAGGGGAGTAGATAGTATCATTGGCTATTGTTAGATAATTAGGAAATGTAGCATAAGAAAGAACGAAAGATGGCAATACAACAAGGAAAGTTTCCACTGCCTAAATACGTACGAGAAACCCTCGATAAACACAACATACCACTTCCCTCTCCACTTGGAGATGGTACTGGTGTGAGACTCTTAGCTCTTCAAGCGCATAACTATCCTGACATTGATATGCCCTTCTTGCTTAATCAGCTCACAGGATGGCTGAAGGCGCACACCAAGTTGCCCTCATGGGCTGCACAAGAGGATATTATCTATCCGCCACATCTATCTATGGAGCAGTGCTCAAGTGAGCAGACTGCATTGTATAAAGCTAACTTATTAGAGGAACTGAGTGGCTCTCATGCAACTTCTTCACCCACTCGCTTTGTTGATCTCACGGGTGGTTTCGGTGTCGACTTCTCATTTATTGCACGCAACTTCACCCATGCCACCTACGTAGAACAGCAAGAACAGCTATGCAAAGTGGCACAACATAACTTCAAGGTGTTAGGTTTGAGTCAGGTAGAAGTGGTCAATACAGATGGCACGGAATACCTCCATCAAATGCAACCTGCCAATGTTATCTTCCTCGATCCAGCACGTCGTAATGAGCAAGGAGGTAAGACTGTATTGATAGAAGACTGTTCTCCTGACGTGTTGACAATAGAGAAAGAACTCCTACAGAAGGCTAACACCATCGTTCTGAAGCTCTCACCAATGCTTGATTGGCACCGAGCTGTAAACGAACTAAACGTTATTGGCAACGTTGTACGTGAGGTTCACATCCTTTCTGTGCGCAATGAATGTAAGGAGTTATTGATTGTTTTGCAAAAAGAAGAGCACCAGTCAGACACTACAATGGGCTCAATACCTAAACTCCGCATCGTTTGCATGAATGATAATGAGGTCGTTTCCTATTATGAAGAAGAGACAGCAGGCATCTTACCGAGCATTCTTTCAACCCCACCAACAGCTGGTCAATATCTCTATGAGCCTAATGCTTCACTGATGAAAGCGGGTTGCTTTGCCCTAATCAGTCGTCGTTATGAGGTTTCTGCACTAAGTGTAAATTCTCATTTATTTGTCTCCAATAGTCTTATAGAGCACTTCCCTGGTCGCAGTTTCCGTCTTGTAGCCGTCTCATCATTTAATAAGAAGGAGTTACGTCGCACCTTATCAGCTATCAAGAAAGCTAATCTTGCCGTGCGCAACTTCCCTATGAGCGTTGCAGACTTGCGTAAGAAACTCAAGATAAAAGAAGGAGGAACTGATTATCTCTTCGCTACTACCGATGCAAATAACAATCATCTCTTACTCTTATGTGCGAAGGTGTGAGTGATAAACAACGATGATCTCCTCGTAAAAAAGTAGTTATCATTATTCATCAAAATAAACCAATAAGAACTATGAACAGGTTATTTAAAATGGTCGTCGCCACGACATTGATAGGAATCTCTATGTCGGCGAATGCCATCGATCGCCAAAGTCTTAAACAGTATGCCGCTTCTTTAAAAGGACTAAAGAAGGAGGAACTAAAGAGTGCACTGCACACTCTGATGGACAAAAAGACTGTCTTGAAGTATGGCAGTGGTAACAAAGGCACATGGTGGGGCTTTTGGTACACCGATCGTGACCCTCAAACCAAGGAATGCTACAACCGTTATAGCGATAAGAAGTTCTACTTCGTCGAACACAACGGAGCAGCTATTGCTGGCATGAACATCGAACACTCGTTCCCAAAGAGTTGGTGGGGAGGCACTCAGAACAATGCTTATTGCGATCTATATAACCTCTATCCATCTGATTCAAAGGCTAACAGCGACAAGAGCAACTTCCCGATGGGGGTAGTAGTAAATGTTACTAAGCCTGCTGGAGAAGGCTATGATAAGGTTGGAACAGGCTATGCAGATGGACAACTCATCAAGATGTGGGAGCCAGGCAACCGCTTTAAAGGTGAGTTCGCACGCAGTTATCTGTACATGGCAACCACTTATCAGCACCTAAAATGGGTGAAGACGGGACTGCAAAGCCTTGAGAATAACAGCTGGCCAACGCTTAGGGAGTGGGCTTATAAGCTCTACCTCAAGTGGAGCAAGCAGGATCGTGTAGACCAACAAGAGATTGATCGCAACAATGCAGCAGCCAAGATACAGAATAATCGTAACCTCTTTATCGACTATCCAAACCTCGCTGAATATGTTTGGGGTGATAGTGTGGATGTTGCTTTCAACCCCGATCTATCTATAACGACGGCTTCTGACGATGCACGTTATACTGGTGCAATCGTCACACCAACTAATCCAAGTGAAGAGCCAGGTACTCCTGGGGGTGGAGAAGACGATCAAGTAACTCCCAAAGAGAGTAAGTCTTTTGTGAAAGCAACGGCTGTTCCTGTTGTTAATACACAGTTCCTTCTTGTTGTGAAGGTAGGTGAGAACCTCTTTGCCGGTCAGACCGTTCAGGGCAAAAAGGGCTATGGTTATCTAAATGGATCAGTAGTAACAACTAAGAAAGAGGTTGTCTTTACTTCCGATGAAAACCTATTCTTTACATTAGAACAGGCTGCGGGTGGTTACTACATCAAGGACACTAAGGGGCGTTACTTCTATCAGGATGGCAAGTACAAGAACTTTAATGTAGTCAACTCAACCGATAAGGCAACTATATGGACAGTCACTCCAAATGCCGACGGAACATTTGTTATCACAAGTTCTGATGGTCACGTCGTACAGTACTCAACGCAATATAAGTCGTTTGGAGCATATAAACCAGCAAGCTCAGGGAACCTTTCTCCAATGCTATATGTATATGATGCAACAGCAGGAATATCAACTCTTAATGTTGTAAAGAGTGATGATGAAAACGTTTATAACCTACAAGGAGCGCGTATGCCAAAGGATGCGCAGCTCGCACCGGGTATCTATATCCGTGGTGGAAAGAAGTTTGTTGTAAGATAGATCGTCGGTTTTAAATCCCCGTTCTATGCGTATATAAAAAGAGAGAAAGGCGTCTTCTCCATTTAACAAGGGCGTTTCCTTGCATGGAGAAGAGCCTTTCTTCAATCTCAAGAGAGCCTCTCTTGAAAAACCATCCAGCCATCCCTTGAGGGGAAAGTGGCTACTGGATGCTATGATATAGTATGTTGATACAACCTAGCCAATCGACTTATCGTCTTGCCATGAAGTATGTTGTACCAGCTTGAGCCTGCTGAACTTCTAACAAACCAGATGCATCTGGCGTTACATCAACAGTCAAACCATTATTCAAGAAAGCCTTAACAGAACCATTACCATTAAACTGGATCACCTTTTGTTCTTTGCCTTCTGCATTCATATACCATGTGTTCTCTTGCTTATTGTACGTGAAGTAATAGACCTGACCATCGGGTTTTGTGATCTCATAACCATTCTCCAAGTACTTAACAGCGTACATTAAGCCATCGTCACCCTTGATGTTTCGAACCTTACCAACGCGATTGGCAACAGGGTTATCACCAGTCCAGAACTCAATAGAGTTAAGTACTAACGTATCTGCCATACCGCAGAATGCGTATGCAGGAGATATTACTAAGAAGATAATCTCATTGATGAACTTAGACTTAGTGGCGTGTTTATTCCACTGCGCAAGCTTGTTGAACAAGGTAAATGAACCTACACAAGAACTCATGAGGGTTGCTGCTACTAGCAAGCTAACCACTGTTTTAATACTTTTTGTCGTCATACTTTTTGTTTTAAAGTGAATATTAATAATGTTGTTAACATGTTTGTTGTTTCTTATTAGTCGTTTCCAATGACGCTACAAAGTTTCGATACATCTGCTTCAAAGTTCGTTTTATCGATGGCTTTGGCTTTAAGTGCAGAGCGATAGTTGTATATTGTCTGTGGAGAATAGAACAGTAAATCAGCTATCTCGGCACTCTCTTTTACGCCAAGGCGTATGAGTGCCATGATACGTTGGTCTGTTGTTAGCTCGTTGGAATGGGTGTTTTTTATCTGACAATCCGCTTTTAGTAATGCGTTTAGCTCCTTTGTGAATGTTGGATAGAGGTCTAGAAAGGCTTTATCAAAGCGTGAAAGGAATGTAGAAGCATCCTCTTCGGACAGTCGACCAGATGAGAGTTGACTCAAGAGTTCGCTTGTTTGGTTTGCTTTTATCTTCCTTTTTACCAGCGTCTGTTGCTGTTTTAGTCTTGTAATGTACTTTGCACAAAGGTCAATATATAGCTTTGCCAATCCTTCCCGTTTGCGGTTTGTGTCTATTAATAGGGCATTTAGCTTATGTAACTGTGTGTTTAAGCCTTTCTGTCGAGTGTTAAGTTCCGACAAACTATCATTGTTCTTTTGTAATTCTCGCTGTTGTAAACGCAGTCGTTTGGTCTGTTTTACAATATACGTGATGGCTACGAGTAGGAAAATTAGGAGCAATGAGATGGCAATGATAGCAATCATCTGCACCCGATTACGCGTGTTTAATGTCTGTTGATAGCTGTTGACAATGACTGGTAACTTATTAGATATCTCTATAATACGTAGTCTGTTGTTATAGAAACGAGCATCTTCAAGTGACTTTTGAATATACTCCTGTGCTCGATCAATTCGGTTTTTATCATGCTCAAAGATGTACATGGCAAGCGTTTGTAAGGCGTAATTCTCCATCGTACAGTTCTCTGCATCAGCAATGCTGGACAATAGAAGAAACCTTTCTTGCTGATCCGTTCGCCCTTCATTGGCGTAGCTTCCTGACAAGGCAAAGCATGCCATAGCATAAAAGCGTGAGTCTGTGGGCAAGAGGCTAGCTGCTTTTAGATAATGAGAACGTGCTTTCTTGGGGTCGTTAAGTACAAACACGCAATATTCCCCATAGTAGTATTCGTAAGTTCTTGCGGTTTCATCGCAATAATCCATTGCTTTAATCAATGCCTGCTTAGCCTTCTCACGATGGATGGGAGCGTATTTCTGATCATTACAAAAGTCTGCCCAATAGGTGTGAATACGAAAGATAGAGAAGTAAAAGTCGAACTTTTGTGTTCTACCCAGCGCTGTTGTATCCACTAAACTTATGGTTTCTATAGCCTCACTGTATAATCCGCCGATAGAAAGAAGCTCTGCTTTATGAATGACATTGCTGTTATAATAATATGTATTTGCTGTTTCCTTTGCTAAGTCAATGCCTTTGTCGAGGTAAGTCATTGCTGAATCAAATTGGAAAACGTAGTATTCTTGATAAAGCAAGTCGTATGTCTGCAATCGTTTTAAGGTCTTTTCTTCTGTGAGAAGTCCTTTTTTTATTCGGTTAATAGTCTCATTTTTCCTTTTAATATGAGCTGTTTGATGACTCAAGAGAAGGTCTAACTGCTCTTGTAAATGTTGTGTGTCATTGTCAGCAAAGAGACCTGTTGGCAATGCTAGTAAGGATATGTATAAAAGTAATTTGCGCATCTTTTAATCTCTTCTGACTGCAAAGATAATACTTTACTATCAATTAAGAGATATCTACTTAATATAATTATTATCTTCATGCAAAGACTTGATTGTTAATGTCTTAAACGATAATACTTGTCGAAATTGTCTACTTATCAACTACTCAAAGAACCTTTTATTCACTTTTTTAGCTATCTTTGCAAGTAAAGATAATTAAAAATTAAAATCCAATTAATACTTTTAACAAAACAATGAAGAGATTCAATATTGCCCTTATGGGGCTTTTGATGGGTATGGCAAACCTTGCTTCTGCGCAGACGGTCACGTCTCCTAATGGTAAGATTGCTGTTAAGTTCTCACTTACAGGAAATGGTGTGCCAACTTATGAGATGACTTACAAAGGTAAGGAAGTCGTTAAACCTTCTCATCTTGGTCTAGAACTAGCAAAGGACAAGCATGCTAGTAAGGGGATGGATGAGACTAGTTTGATGGATGGTTTTCAGACAACTAACACAAAGACAACCACCTTTGACGAGACATGGAAACCTGTTTGGGGAGAGACTTCAACGATTCGTAACCATTATAACGAGCTTGAGGTAGACCTCAACCAACCTAGTAGTAAGCGTGACATTATCATTCGTTTCCGTGTTTATGACGATGGAATGGGCTTGCGTTATGAGTTCCCAGAACAGAAAGAACTAAATTACTTCGTTATAAAAGAGGAACATACGCAGTTCGCAATGGCTGGTGATCACACTGCATGGTGGCTCCCTGGAGACTATGACACACAAGAGCAAGAGACGCAGGAGAGCAAGCTCTCTGAGATACGCTCACGTTTCCATGATGCTGTGAATTGGAGTAACTCTTCTGTAGGAGTGTTCTCTGAAACTGGTGTTCAGACCTCTTTACAGATGAAGTCAAATGATGGTCTCTACATTAATATACATGAGGCTGCATGTGAGAACTATGCTACGATGCACCTTAACTTGGATGATAAGAACATGGTGTTTGAGTCTTGGTTGACTCCAGATGCAACTGGTTTGAAAGGCTTCATGCAGACACCTTGCACAACACCTTGGCGTACGGTCATGGTGAGCGATGATGCTCGTGATATGTTAGCAAGCAACTTGATTCTCAATCTCAATGAACCATGTAAGATTGAAGACACCTCTTGGATTCATCCAACTAAGTACTGCGGTGTATGGTGGGAAATGATAGCTGGTGGTAAGTCATGGGCTTACACCGATGATTTCAACTCTGTTAAGCTCGGTCAAACAGACTATGCTCATGCCAAACCAAACGGTCATCACCCTGCAAACACAGCCAACGTGAAGAAGTATATAGACTTTGCTGCGGCGAACGGATTGGATCAAGTGTTGGTAGAAGGCTGGAATATCGGTTGGGAAGACTGGTTCGGACACTGGAAACAAGATGTGTTTGACTTCGTAACTCCCTATCCTGACTTTGATATAAAGGCTCTTAACGAGTACGCCCATTCGAAGGGTGTGAAGCTGATGATGCACCATGAGACCTCTTCAAGTGCTCTTAACTATGAGAGACACCTAGAGGATGCGCTCAACCTGATGAATAAGTACGGTTATGATGCAGTAAAGACTGGATATGTCGGAGACATCATTCCACGTGGTGACCATCACTATTCTCAGTCAATGAACAACCACTACATGCATGTAATTAAGGAGGCCGCAAAGCACCATATCATGGTGAATGCACATGAGGCAACGCGCCCTACAGGTCTTTGTCGTACTTATCCGAACATGGTGGGCAATGAGTCTGCACGTGGAACAGAGTACGAAGCATTCGGAGGAAGTGACCCTAACCACACCGTTATATTGCCTTTCACACGCTTACAGGGCGGTCCTATGGATTACACTCCTGGTATCTTAGAGACTCAACTGTCTACTTGGTGCAGCAACAAGAGCTGGGTTCACACCACACTCGTTGGTCAGCTCGCTCTTTACCTAACCATGTATAGCCCATTGCAGATGGCTGCCGACCTTCCAGAGAACTATCAGAAGTACAACGATGCATTCCAGTTTATTAAGGATGTAGCCGTTGACTGGGACGATAGTCGTTATCTTGAGGCAGAACCAGCACGCTACATTACAGTTGCAAGAAAGGCTAAAGGCACCAATAACTGGTTCATCGGAGGTAAGACGGGACTTGCTGCTCATACGAGCAACATCAAGTTAGACTTCCTAGATAAGGGTCGCAAATATGAAGCAACCATCTATGCTGATGCTAAGGATGCCGATTATGAGAAGAATCCAAAGGCATATACTATCACGAAGCGTAGCGTTAAGAAGGGGGATGTTCTTAAGTTACAAGAGGCTCGCGGAGGTGGTTTTGCCATCAGTATCAAGGCTCTTTAAGGAGGGTGAATACACATTGAAGTGTAGCTAAATAATAGCAAGTCGCATGACTTATGCAGTTTTCTTGGAACTGACTTCATGCTGACATAAGTGTTGCGACTTGCCTTTTTCTCCCCTTTCTGATAGACTAATTCTCATAAAAAAGCAAACTTTTTTAACCCAAACATACTAAATACTCGAATGCTACGTATATATATTAATGAGAGATTTTAAGCCCAAATTAATCGTGATGAGAATGAGAAGAATCTTTATCTTAGGTGCATTCTTATGTGTTACCTCGCTTATGAAAGCACAGTTGTATGCGCCTACACTAGATGACCTTGATAAGGTTCTTGCTGCTTCGGGACAGTATGATAAGCAGTTTGAACATAATATTGAGAAGGTCAAAAAGCAATTTCATGCTGCCAAAACAAAGCAGAAAAGATACGAATTGACCGATAAACTCTTCAACTTATACATCTCTTATTCCGTCGACTCTGCCATTGTCTATGCTGAAAAGAAGCTACAACTGGCTAAGCAGATGAACAATAAAAGAGATATAGGGGACGCTAAACTCAATCTTGCCTACCTATTTATAAAAGGTGGACAGCTGAAGGATGCAAGTGACTTAGTTGAATCTATTCAACGAGATGAGCTTGTACCGAGTCTTTCCTTTTACTATTTTTCAACACGAAAGACGCTCTATGACAACCTTGCCGATGCTGCCTTAACTCCATGGCAACGCAAACAATACACCCAACTAGCTGAAGTTTGCAACGATTCTATCGTTGATCATGGTACAAGAGTGGATATTTGGTCACGTGCAGAGAAGTTTGTTAACCATCATCAAGACGAACAGGCGAAGCAGATACTACTTGAGGCTTATGCTAAGTTAAAGCCTTACGACAGGCAGATGGGCTTTGTTGCCTACTCATTAGCAGAGATATACAGACGCCAGAAGGAGGTTGATGAACAAAAGAAGTTCCTCATTGCAGCCGCAATCTCCGATATTCACAACTCCGTTAAGGAGTATCTTGCGTTACAGGAATTGGCTACCCTTCTCTTTGAAGAGGGCGATAACAAACGCGCCTATGCCTATATGGGGCGAGCTTTGGACGATGCCGTATTCTGCAATGCACGTCAACGTACAATCGCAATGGCTGATGTTTGGCCTGTTATTCAGAAGTCGCACGAGCGTGAGAGTGCCTCTCGAACACTTTGGTTAACAATCGGATTGATACTTATCAGTCTGTTGTCTGTATTCCTCATTGTGATGATATTCTATATTAATCGTCGCCTCAAAGAGTTGAAAGAAACACGTAAGCTCCTCTCAACAACCAATGAGCAACTCAAGGAATCGAACCATATTAAGGACGAATACATCACTCGATTCCTTAACCAATGTTCAATGTATATTGATAAACTCGACACTTATCGCAAGCATATCTATCGTCTTTTCTCTGCTGGCAAACGTGCAGAACTGATGGAAACACTCAAGTCGCAAGAGTTTGTTGATCGAGAGTTAGAGTCCTTCTATGCTAACTTTGATGAAACGTTCCTTGGGCTTTTCCCAAATTTTGTAGAAGACTTTAATGCCTTACTAAAGCCTGATGAACAAATCATACCGAAGCAATCAAGACGTCTATCAACCGACTTGCGTATCTTTGCACTCATACGTCTTGGTGTGAAGGAAAACGAGTTGATCTGTTCGTTCCTGCGTTGTTCCAAGGCTACTGTCTATGCTTATCGCTCGCGTGTGCGCCTTAAATCATTATGTCCTGATAAGTTTGATGAACAGGTGATGAGGCTTTAATCGTATCTAACATTTGATAATTTAGATAATCGCCACAGCTCTTATTATATGTAAAAGGGTTGTGGCGATATTCTTCTTGTCCCTTTTCATCGGTTAATTTAATGCCTCTTGGTCGAATGAAACATGCCCCTTTCTTATAGTGTAAACCATCAGTAATCATCGTGTAAACGCTCATACGTTATAAAAAATAACCTAATTTTATTAGAAGATTAGTTTGTTTTAAAGTAACTTTTAGACTATTTTTCCATTTAAAAAAGTATCTTTAGAGATAGAGACGATATTCTTTAGCCATTTTAAATATGCTCTTTCATTATTGTAAATACCACTAGAAGCGTTCTTGTAAGCCTTTTCTATAAGCCTTACTTGTCAATTGTTTTTCTTATAAATATTGTGTTTAACCTGTGAAGATAGTTTAATATCTCATTCATAAAAGTATTTGAATTTAGCTAAAAAACACTTGGTAATAGGTCTAATAACATTATGTTATACTTATAAAATCTGGTTTTTAGAAATTGCTAAGTACTTAATAATCAGTTATTATACCCTTTGAAGCATTTGTATTAATACAATAGATATATTTAATATAAGCATATCTTTTTGTAACTTTGCACGTGTAAAAAAAGCGAGAGAACTATTAATGTTATAAAAAGTTGACATGTGATCAAGGGTACAAAGAGGACTATTTTCTAGGATGTAATAATCATTTAAACATTTATTTATCACACGACATCCAGCCAATGCGTGCCTATCAATCACCAAGAAAACTTAAAATTAAAATTTAAAACAAATGAAGAGAAAATTACTTCTGGCGTTGTTTGCAATCATCTCACTAGGATGTTTTGCAGACTCTCAACCAACAGATGCTCAGCGAAGAGACAACCTGTTTGTGTACAATGGTATGCTGTTTAGTATCCAGCATTTCGGTGGTATTCATTCACAGGACAACACTGTTGAGTTCTGTGGTTGGACTACTAAGACTGATTTGAGTA
>ERZ772974.1615-NODE-1615-length-14468-cov-4.034622_pt1 | contig 14468 bp, 12 predicted proteins | sample MGYA00580671_ERZ772974 | MGnify/ENA primary metagenome ERZ772974 (study PRJEB29015, sample SAMEA2738065) | human oral metagenome | biome: human oral; feature: human-associated habitat; material: saliva | place: China | collected 2218 ... | reverse complement strand
TGAAACGTTGATATAATCGTATTGATTAACGTTTTGAGAACTTCTCCATTAAAAACCATGAATACTCAATCCTCACAAATCCCGTTATATCAACATTCTTTATAGTGTAACTTCCATGAAAACGGTCTAAAACACACCAAATTGGATAAAATTAACACCAATTAACACCATAAAATAGACTAGTCACTTCATCAAATTTCATTCCTCTAAACTGTCGAAATAGCGAAGTCTTTTCGATTGAGCAGAGGAATCCAAAAGGCAGGTGTGAACATCTGCCTTTATTATTTATTGTATTTTCTGATATAAAATCCAATCTTTTCCTTCTTCAACTCATTGCATCCTTTAACATTGAGGAAATAACACTTGTGGAAATACTTTTAATGACATCTAAAGTCATGGGCAACATATTTTCTTTTATCTTTTTCTTTGTATTATTCCAAACAGTATCTTCTCGGATTTTATCTAAAAAGTCATGACCTTCCCAAGATAAAGAGCCAACACTGAAAGCATACAGTCTATTATCTGCATAAGTTGGTTTATAAGAAGAAATCAAACCAAAATCAAATAACAAATTACAATGATATGCTATCTCTTCGCTATCATATCCTGAAATACCGATATTAAATATTGCAGTTGATTTATACTCCTCTTCAATCTTAAATAATATTAAACGGCATAACTCCATATCTCTTTTCATATTCCAACTCCTAATAATCGAATTATTCTTCTAGTGAAATCATATTATCAGCAAAGAAATATCGGGAGTGTTTAGTATAAAAATTTTCTTTGCTGATAATTGCTAACTGTGGAACAAGGGGCAGTGAACCATACTTGTTTTTATCTGTGTACACATATTTATTCTCAAATGCCCAAATCAAAAAATCAACATCAGATTTTATGAACAACTTCATGAAATTTTTATCAAAGAAAGGCATCTGCAAAAACATTTGTTTCGGCGTCACCTTGCTTAGATATAAATGCCCAGGGACATAATATGTAGAATCATCGAAAATCATAAACCCTAATTTCTTATCTGGAAAGTTTTCTCGATAAGCTGGAATACTATCAACATGCTTTTGAACAATTCTAGTAAAATTATTGAGATAAGCCCTATAATTATGATGACTTATAGAGTCATCAGGTGTATAGCTATCGCTCACTGGGTCATACCGAGTGTCACCATGGGCAATAATCTTGACATCTTCATGAAAAGTCCCTTCAGGAAATTGTTTCATATAATCTGTTATTGTTCTTAATGCCCTAGCATCAGCTTTTCTTTGGGGATTATTTTTCCCTTTTTTTGTACTGACAATATCATCAACTTCAAACAACTCAATCATGAATTTATCTGAAACAAAATCAGGTCTAGTATTAGTATTATCAGTCCACTCTGTGCTCTTCAAATCTTGAAATAGTAACTTTTCTTCATTTGACTTGGCAAATATATCACTTTCCGTAGCAAGAATATTTTGGAAAACATCCCATTCTGAAGTATCTGAAAATAATTTATAAAGCATAATACATCCGTTCTCTCAACTGATTCAATCATCTTTTTCTGTTAGTTTCGGCAGTTTTGACTCCGATAAAATGTTATTACAACGTTCAACTGTAAAATTACTCGTTGCCATCATAAAGAAATTATATAGCATATCTTCATCTTCTGACAAAATTAACAATGTGTTTCTAGACTCTTTAATTAGCTTTCTACAAACTTCATACGGCAAAGATAAGGCGATACATAGTGCTACAACTGTTCTTAAAGGAACTTCTTTAACCTTATTATTCTGAAGCTTGGATACGTAGGTTACTGACAGTAACGCTTCCGATGCCAATTTTTCATTGCTAAAGTTACGCCATTTCCTCAGGTGCTTCAAACAATCACTGAAACCTGTTCTAGGTAACTCCAATAAGAGTTCCCGAAGTTCTTCACCTTGTTTCATCAACAAACTCGCTTCTTCTTCAATTCCTAAATTTGAAGGACTACTTTGATATTGATACTGAGGTGAAAGACTTGACTCAAGAGCATTATTCAACAACTTAACAAGCGTGAAACGTTGTTGACCGTTTGTTGTTCCTCTATTCTTATCAAAAACTAGACAGCATTCATCCATATGCGTTCTAGCATAGGAAGTTAATCGAATTTTCTTTCCTGTGTAATCAACATATCGTTCATCATTCAGACAGACATGTGATTCAACATAGACGAGGCTGCCTTCTTCAAGTCGACTTCGTAACGATTCGTTATACCTTAACAACTTAGCTAGGTCATAAGTACCAATCGTAAAAGTCTGATTTGTGCCTAGAAAACCTTGAGACCAGCTATGTTTAGGAACATAACGACCATCAACAAATTCCATTGCCCCCCGAGCTTCCTCAATTCCAAGCTCCGCTAATCGTTTCTTTGCAGAAATAATAGGAACTTCAAAAGTTGATGCCACTCTTCTAATTAGATTGTCTATTATATCCGAAACCTGAATACTGGAATCCTCACTTCTCCACTCTTCAAAATTGTATTTAACAAAATTTTGAGTTGCTAGCTTTGGCATCATTACTTTTGGAGCAATTGTCCAAACTTGCTGTTCCATCCATTTTATAAGGTTGCTATCATCTGAAACAGTATTACTTCCTTTTTCAAGTTCGACAGCTAGGCGGTGAAGAATCCAATGAATACATTCATGAACAATAGCAATATTTACAGTTGACTGATTTCTTTTGTCAGCCAACTCACTGTCAATTACAATGTTTTTAGCAGGTATATTGTTAAAAATGTCATCTTCAAAATAAATTCGACCGTACACAGAAAAGTCTTCTGTTATTTTCCTATATTCGATAGTTAAACCAAGAAGAGAGGCAAATTCACTAGGATTGATTGCCTGAGGTTCATTCATATGGTTTGGAAAATATTTATTTAGAATTCCTTCTGCTATCTTCTCAGTTTCTTTTTCGAATGTATCCCTCAAATAAGGAAGAAGAGAATCATCTAGCTTTTGTTCAAATAGGCTATTCGTTCCCTTTTGATAGGGAAAAACCTGATGAATTTTAAAATTCTTAACCCCTTCTTCAACTAGAGCCGTGCAAGAAATGCGGAGCCACCTATTGTGTAAACTAGAATAAGAATCCAATTGAATATCCTTCCAAGTGTTCTCCGCATAGACATCCAGAATGACATCAATATCAATCAAGCCATCATCTCTCATACCAGCATATACATAGGGAATTTTAGAATACTTAATTGTTAGGTCTCCTGTAAACCAATCTACATCAATACCTAGCTTATCAGAGTGTTTGACTAAATATTCTCCACCTACTTTTTCAAGCTTGTCAAAATAATGGTCTATTATATATTGTTTAAGTGAGGCCATAGTTCCTTTCTAGTCCAATGATTTCTTAAAGTTTTCTGCTTGACCTAAAACTTGCTCATATACTTCTTGATTCCATTGAGGTGGATAACCATTTTCATAGAGCAAAACAGTCAAATCCACATTCAATTGTGCTTTTATATCTTCACGATTTGACCAGTCTGCATACTGTGCTTTATCATCTACCAATTCTTTGATAGCTTTAGCTAATTCAATACATTTCTCATCAGCATATTCAAATTCATGCTCATCACGAACCTTAATCAAAATATCATAAAATACTTTCTCTTCATAAGATACTCCCATATCTTCGAAAGAGTTCATGTCAATTTGAAGGTCTTTCAAAATTTTCACAACTTCTTCAGATAAGCCATCTACAAACTGAGCCATTTCCTCTGATGAGAAGACCGACTCATCACGATTATTATAGTTATCAACTACTTTAGCTAAGCGTTCTGAAAACTCAATCGCTTTTACTAAGTTGGTTGCACCGTATTGGTCAATTGCACGTTTCAAAAGTTTCAACAAAGCATTGAATTTCGTAATCGGCATTTCCAATTCATTCAATTGCTCAAGGAAGCTATCATCAAATAGCTCTTCCTTTTCATTGTTGACAATATCTTCAACACCTGTCGAAGCAATGGCATTTTCAATCATCTGTTGAACATGCTTATTCATAGTCTCAGCATCAGGAGCTGTGCCTTTTGTTTGCTTATAGATAATTGAACGAATAGCAAGATAGAACTGAGCTTTCTCCACTTCGGTATCTGTCAACTCTCCTGACGGGAACACAATCTCATAGGCACTCTTCATGCGACGAGAAAGATATATGAAACGCGATTCTATATCTTTAAGCATCTGAACATATTCAGCACCTCTATTCAAGCATAGAAGACGCTGTGCTGGAGTTCCGTTATAAAAATCAGTTGCATCGAATTTACCTAGTAATTCATCAATCAAACTTAATTGATTTCTAAACACTTTTAAACTAACACCAAGTTCATCAATTGGACTTTCTTGTTCACCACCAAACATTTTAAGTGCTTCCATCATAGAACGTTTGATTCCAATATAATCCACAATTAAACCATGGTCTTTTCCTTCAAAGACACGATTAACACGGGAAATAGTTTGAATCAAAGTATGCTGTTTAAGTGGTTTATCAATGTACATAACAGCAAGAGATGGCACATCAAACCCAGTAATCCACATGTCAACTACAATAACAATTTGGAAATTAGAGTCCGTGTTTTTAAAGGCTTTATCTAAATTCTTGCGGTGTTCTTTATCTCCAAGCAAATTGTACATTTCTTCTTCATCATCTTTGCTACGAGTAGCAACAATATTGACTTTAGGAAGAGCTGTTAATTTTTCAAGTTCCTTTTCTGATAAATCATCACGCTCAGTTTTCTTAGCAACAAACCAATCAGGGCGAACCTTTTCGAGTCCTTTATAAACTTTATAAGCATGTTCACGATTTGAACACACTATCATTGCCTTTTGAACAACTTCAGGTTTCTCACTGACAACTTTCTCATAGTGCTCTGCAATATCTGCCACAACCTTACGAATACGGTCAGGATGACTCAAAATCTGATTCATATTCGACATGGCACGTTTGCTAGCCTCTATTTGCTCAGGATTAGCTCCTTCTTCTTCAACTGCTTTGTAGTAGCTATCGATATCATCCACTTGTTGTTGGTTGATAATGACACGAGCTAATCGGGGTTCATAAGAAAGTCTCACTGTAATACCATCGTCTGTCGCCTCCTTCATGGTGTAGCTTTCAACCACTTCACCAAACACATGGATAGTTTCATCCTTTGGAGTTCCTGTAAACCCAACGTAAGTTGCATTCGGGAAGCTATCACGTAAGTATTTAGCAAAACCGTATGTTGTCTCAACACCTTCATCAGTATACTTTAATTTGGAACCTATATTAGTCTGAGTACGGTGAGCCTCATCTGAAATACAGATAATATTTTCGCGTTCAGAAAGTAAACCAGTTGCTTCTTCAAACTTCTGAATCGTAGTGACATAAACACCACCACTTTGATTCATTGATAGTTCTTCTTTCAACTCTGCACGACTACCAATAGTCTTGACATTTTCTGTCTTCAAATAGCGTTTAGAGCTCTCAAAAAGGGCACTCGTCTGAGAACTGAGGTCTTCACGGTCAACAATTATCACGACAGTAGGAGCCTTGAAAATCTCTCTATCATGAGTCCCTACTAAGCGAGAAAGGAAAAGCATGGTGTTTGTTTTTCCCGAACCTGTTGCACCGAAATAAGTTCCCCCTTTACCATCGCCGTGTGGTTTCATATGCTCTTTGATGCTATCTAACATCTTGATAGCAGCAAAAAATTGAGGATAACGGGTAACAATAGCCGTTTCTTTCTTTTCTGAATCAGGATAATAAATAAAATCACGTAAGATAGCCACCACTCTATCCTTAGCAAAAGCACCATGAATCATGGTTAAAAGGGCAGAAATCCCATTTGATACTTTTTCATTATTATTAGCCTTGTTCCATGAATAATAATATTCATATGGAGTAAAGATGGAACCCAACTTGGTGTTTGCACCATCCGAGATAACAGATAAAAAGGAATATTTCAAGAGAGCTGGAATATCACGCTTGTAGCGAATACAAACTTGTTTCCAAGCATCATGAATAGTTGTTGTCTCTTGAATAGCTGTTTTAAATTCAAAAATAGAAACCGGAAGCCCATTGATAAAGAGAAGCATATCAGGGCGACGCTCTCGCTCGTCTTGAACAGTAAATTGATTAACCACCTTGAAAATATTATTTTCAGGATTCTCAAAATCAATGTACTCAATGTGAAGAGCCTCTTTTTTAGCATCTTCTCTAGGAAGATTGAATCCTTCATTGATAAGATAAAAAGCGTTGCGATTAGCCGTGTAGATAGGTTTGCTTGGGATATACTTAATTTTATGAATGACTTTTTCTAGCTCAACATCTGATAAGTCAGTATAGCGACGAATCAAAAAAGCTCTCAAATCATTCTCGAGTAAAACTTCATCATTCTTTCTGTTAAATTGTCTTCCATCAATATAGTCATAGCCCATTTCTTGAAAAAGCTCGACAATTGCCATTTCAAGTTGCTCTTCTGTAAATTTAGCCATTGGCATTTGCCTCCTTAATAGCCCCTGCAATTAGAATTGGGCAAATATCTTTGATTTGCTGTTTTAAGCGTTCGTTGATTTCTCTACGTGTTAGATAAGCTTTATAGATATTAACAATAGCTAGTTGAACAGTTGTATCGGGAACCGGAATTTCAATCTCATAAAATCTTTTTAAGTCTAGATTAGCACGAATACTACTGTCACTTAAAAACCATCCATATCTATCAATCTCTTTACGACTAAACCACATCATGACATATTCGGGAATAATATTTCCTCTAGTCTCAAGAATAGAGTAGGCAGGAGATAGTAGCGAAGGTTCTTCTTGATTATATAACGCGATACGAATCGTTTCATCACGACCAGTTTGCATCGAACTATACGCAAACTGATTTGAATGAATTACTTTATAACGTGTTAAATTATCTGATGTAGACTTTGAGGGCATAAATTCTTTATTGATATTGATACCTAAAACATTAGAATATTTATTTTCGGAATTCCTTTTATCTACCTCTTGAAAAATATCCCCTACTAAAGAATATTCACACTCTGACTTAAACTTATCCAATTCCGCATCACAAACCAACTTCAAATCTTCTAAACCATTTTCATAGGCTTTTTGATTAGCAAGCATAGATTTGTAAACTGCCACATATTTTTCTTGAATATGAAGCGGAGGAAGGTCAATTCCAATGTCTAAAAATCTTCCCCAATCCAAATTTCCTCGAATGGAAGCATCTGTACAATACCAAGCATATCGGTCAAACTCAGACGATGTAAACATCATATTTAGATAATCAATATTAGCAACTGCTGTATCAATAACCTCAAAAACTGTATAAGCTGGTGATACAATAATCTCTTTATTTTTATCGTTCAAGGCTATCGGTATTTTTTCATCTCTACCTACGTGCATCAAATTGCATGCAAATTGATTATATCCTACCATCTTGTATTTGGAAGTATCAGAGCCCGAGTTTTTGGAAGGCATAAACCGTTTCTGAATATTAATACCTGAAATATTTTCATGATTTTTTACACCACATTTTACAGAAACCTGTCTTACAAGTTTTCCTAACTTATATTTCATAACCAATCCCCTTAAAGGCCGCCTCAAGACTTGCTTGGGAAGCTTTTTCTAACTGCAAGAGCTCCTTCATCTCAGCTTGGATGCGTGCCATTTCAGCATCATAATCAATCTCCAAATCGCGGTCGATAAATTCAACATATTTACTTGGGGCTAGTGAATAGTCAGCTTTTCGAATCTCTTCGATTGTTGCTGATTTACACAATTCAGCAACATCTTCATAAGCTTCACCCATTTGCCAAGCATGATAAATCGCTTTGACATCTGCGATTTGCTCGTCTGTCAATACAGTCTTCTTCTTTTTCTTTCCTTTTTCAACAACATACTGCTCGACGTTACTATCCCAACGTCTTAAATCACAGAAAAGAATCTCATGTTCACGATTTCGCAAAGTTGCACCGTTCTTTTCTCCACCCTTTTTATTGTTGTTCAAAATCCAAAGAGTTACAGAAATATCCGTTGTATAAAACATATCACGAGGAAGAACAATGATAGCTTCTACCTTATCATCCTCAATCAATTTCTTACGAATTTCATACTCAACACCGTCAGCGTTCAAAGCTCCATTAGCCAAAAGGAAACCTGCCACACCTTCAGTCACGTCTAATTTTGAAAGCATGTGAAGAATCCAAGCATAGTTGGCATTTGATACTGGCGGTACTGCAAAGCCATCCCAACGTGGGTCATCTGTCAACTCATTATCGCCTCGCCAATCCTTCAAGTTGAAAGGTGGATTTGCCATAATATAGTCAACCTTAATATCCTTATGCTGGTCGTCTGTAAAACTTGAGCTTTCTCCATAAGGCTTACTTCCCAAGTTGTAAGAAATTCCACGAATGGCAAGGTTCATCTTAGCAAGACGGCGGGTATCAGGATTTTTCTCCTGACCAATAATCGAGATATTCTTACGATTCCCGCTATGTTGGTCTACGAATTTCAATGATTGAATGAACATTCCACCTGAGCCACAAGCAGGGTCATAAACACGACCCGAATAAGGTTCAATCAACTCTGCAATTAACTTAACAGCTGATGGTGGTGTATAGAATTCCCCATCTTCTTTAGAACTTGCAACAGCATAGCTTTGCAAAAAATATTCATAAACACGACCAATCAAATCATCTTCATGGAACTTTTCAGGGTCAATCTTGTTAATTTCATCAATTAGATTTTTCAGGGTTCTGATTTCTGCTCCCAAACTAGCATAGAAGCCATTCAAGAGTGCCCCTTCAAGAGATGGATTTTCCTTTTCAAGTTCAGACATAGCCTTGTCAATCTTGACTGCAATATCATTTGAATTAGCTTCTTGAACTAGATAAGCCCAGCGACTTTCTTCCTTGAGATAGAAGACGTTTTCTGCGGTATAAAAGTTCTTATTATTTAAGAAGACTTCATTATCCGCATACTGTTCAATAATCTCTATGCGACGCTTTTCAAATTTATCACTCGCGAATTTGATGAAAACCAGACCAATTACAGCATCACGGTTCTTTTCTGTACCTCCTGCACCACGTAGGGCATTACGACAATTAAAAAGAATCTGTTCAAGAGTTGTTTCTTTTTCGACTGCTTTTTTAGCCATTACAGAACACCTCCGTTCTCAAAAAATGAAGGTGTTTTTTTGCATGCTGAAAAAATGTAGAAACCACCTTGTGCTGTGCTAAGTCTTGATGTACTGATAGATTGTATCACTTGAAATCTCCTAGTCAATTTCTTACTTATATTATACCATTTCAAACTAACTTTGAAAAAAAGTTACGTGTTTTTGTGTACTCTCAGTTCATTTTTCAAGGGCTTTTCTATTATTTTTACGACCATAGATTGAGTAAAATACATGGAATCAATCTTTATGAGCATAAACTCTCGGTTTATGGGCTTATTCCTTCTTCTCCATTAGAATATAAGTACAGGATGATTCTTGTAATAAATTTATGAAGTCCAAAGGTGCACCAAAGGATGGATTGAAACAATATGATTACTAAACGATAAAGGTTTAGTTCTGCATATTACTGTTTCACCGTTTCTTTGTTGTGCCTTTTTGCATCAATCGGTAACTGTAATAGCTCATATATTTCTTTCCGTCCTAGTGCTTGGACATAGAAAGAGGTATATAAGCCTATGTCTAATAAGGTTAAAGAACGCCGTGAGCTTAAAATTGAAGAAGCTGTTAAAGCTGGAGATTGGAATGAAGTCAGTCGTCTGTTACAACAAGAACAAAGTAATGCTGAACGTCGTGACCGCTACCATCACAAACGGAGCATGGAAGAGCATGTTTCACGTAAAGATACTAAGCAACGTGAACGCCATGAATTTGTTGCCAGCTCTGATTTAACACCTGAAGAAGCACTACTTCAAAAAGAACGTGCAGAAATGATTAAATCAGTGAAAGACAAAATATTAACTCCACGTGAACGTGACATTGTAGAAATGATAGCTGAACATCAACTGAGTAAAAAAGAAACAGCACGCCATATCTCGAAAAAATACGGAAAAACCACTGATGTAACCATCAATTCTCACTACAACAAGGCTATTAACAAGCTCAAACAAGCACTTGAAGGGTATTATAATAACGATTGACAGTTTAGTCCCGTACCCCATGTACTGGGCTTTTATATTATTAAAATTTTTATTTTTTGAAAAAAGCTTTGCGCTTTAGCTTCTGATTCTCCTTAGGAATAGAGAGGTAAGTTTATGACCTAATTTAAGAGTCCAGCTCATGACTGAAACTGAGCATGTCGCAACAACACACTTTGCCAATCAAAAAGGAGGATTTAACCTATGGCAATTCGCATTATGCAAACCAAGGGTGGCTACTCAAATACCACCGCAAACAAATATGTGAAGGTGGATAAAGCTATTCACTCTGTAAGTACCGAACTTGAACCTCAGCAACTCTTTGAGGATGGAAAACCAACTGGGGAAATCATTGCCTACAAAGCTACTTTCATCCAAGAAGGCCTCGAACCTTTCCAAGTGAAATTCGCAGACAAGATTGAACTTCCAAAATTCTTGAACTTGGTTCAATTCGACAACCTTCAAGCCTGCGAAGTAAAATATAACGTTTACTTCAAGGCTGATGGCATCAAGGAGGTCAAATAATGGCAACTAAAACAGATACCGTCCTGCAATCCTACTTGCTCCAGAGCCTGAATATGGCTCTTGGGGCTTTGATGCAGGGGGAAACGAGCTATACTAATAGCTTCAATATTGTGATTCAAGAGGAGGGCTTCATCTTTATCCCTAGGCTTCCTTGTGCTTATATCTTGGATGACGAACTCTACAACAAAATCTTCTTAATTGCTAACGCATCCTTGTACCCTCACTATACGCTTCTGAAACAAAACGCCACTTACTTTGTTCCTCTCAAGACAGATGATATTCATGTTCAGCGTGGTCTCTTCTTTCCGTGGAAAGTGGGCATCTCAAAACGATTGGTCATTACTGACCTTGACAAGTACACTGCTGACCTACCAAAGAATCAGATTCCAATTATGGAAAATTTTGCACTCAATCTTGATAAGGTCAACCACGTGGCTATATGTGGAAACAGTGGGGCTGGCAAATCCTACGCACTCACCTACCTGCTCTCTGTGCTAAAAAGTCAGAGCGACCTCATTATTGTAGACCCCAAATTCGATTCTCCAAGTCGTTGGGCTCGTAAACATAAAATTGCAGTTATTCATCCCGTTGAAAATCGCTCTAAGTCTGACTTCGTTTCTGAAATCAATGAACGTTTAAGCCAATGCCTAAACCTGATTCAAAAACGTCAGGCGATTCTATACGACAATCCCCGTCATGAGTTTACGCATATGACGATTGTCATTGATGAGGTGCTGGCACTCTCAGAAGGAGTAAATAAGACCATTAAAGAATCTTTCTTCTCTTTATTGTCTTCCATCGCCCTTCTCGGTCGTGCTACCAAGATTCATTTGTTGCTGGTAAGTCAACGCTTTGACCATACCACAATTCCAATTTCAGTTCGGGAACAGCTCAACGTTCTCATCCAGATTGGCAATATCAATAAGAAGACGACCCAATTTTTGTTCCCCGACCTCGACCCCGAAGGCATCGTCATTCCGATTGGACACGGCACTGGCTTGATACAGGTGATTGATAACGAACATCCTTATCAGGTACTGCCTCTACTTTGTCCCACTTACTACACAACGGAGGGTATTCACTGATGACGAAAAAATCATTCTTTATGAGGACTTACAACCTCAACATCTACTTGATTCTATTTTCAATTTTAACAGGATTATTTGGCTGGGTACTAAACTTTCTAGCTATCACTCTGAACCAGACTTTACCTGTTTCACTTGACCTATCGCAAGTGAATCTTTACCTAGGTTTAGGAAGTCATTATTGTTGCTTAGCTATGTCCATCTTATTGTCCGTACTAGCTGTCCTAGTAACAGTCGAAATCATGAATCGAGTTCGATTTGATGGCTTATTCAACTATTTCAAATCTATCTACCATACCTTTAAGCTCCGTAAGTTCCTTACACAACGGGAGAAATCGGAGAAGGTCACAACAATTGACAACCAGACCATTACCACTTACAACCCAATTAACGGCAGTTTTAACCGCAATGCCCACAAAAGTGTGGTAGACATCCGAAAAGATGAAGTTACAGTCTTCATAAAAGTGCCAAGAGACCAGCAGGGGCAAAAAGTCTTAAACGATATGACTTCCCAACTCAAAGAAGAAGTATCTAGCCAGCATCCTGATTACTACTTCTCCGCACCTAATCGGGTTCGTAACAACCTTTGGTTAGTTGGTAAAAGACGGTAAAAGAGGGGGCTATGGCTTGCGTTAAGCAGTAGCCGAATAGCTCCCTCTTTTCTATTGAGCAAGATAATTGGGGGTTACTACGACCCCCCAATTATCCAATAATCAGTAATCAAAAATAGAAAGGTATATAAATATATGGTAAAAGAGCAACGCTCTAGCAAGTGGACTTTCCTATTCTATAAGGATAGTGCCCCTACTGATTATCTTGAGGTACTGGAAGAATTGCACGTCCCCTTCGTACTGAGTCCTTGGCACGATAAGGACATCAACCGACAAACGGGAAAAGTCAAAAAGACTCACAAACACGGAGCATTCTTCTTTGATTCACTCAAGAGCTACAAGCAAGTATCTGGGTTAATCAAGGATAAATTGAATGGTCCTGCCCATGTGGAAGTTGTCCAATCTCCTAAGGGACTCTTCGATTATTTCACTCACGCTGAAAACAAAGATAAAACTCAGTATGATGTGAACGATATTGAGGTAGGCTGTGGTTTCAACCTTGATAGGTTCCTTATTGAAACGAACTCAGATGAATTTATGCACGAAGTTGTTGACATTATTGAACTGAATGACTTCACTGAATTTGAAGAGCTAGTCTGGTATGCCCGTGCTAATCACACACCACTTCTTGGACTTATTATTGAACGCACCTACTTCTTCGCCAAGTATCTTGATTCTCGACGTTGCAATCCACAGCGAAATCAACCAAAGAAAGGAAATCAAGCATATGATTCAAAACACTCAACCACTTCTACTGACTAGACAACAGGCTTCTGAATTACTTGGTATTGACCCAAAATCTTTTGACAAATACATCAGAAACCATCCTGATTTTCAATGCTTTATGGTTGGTAAGCAAGAGCGTTACCTAAAATCAAAACTTATAAGATTTATCGAAAATCACTGTGATTAACGAATAACGATTGATAAAATGAGATTTTTCATATATGCTATATGTGACTAGTCTATTTTATCAATCATTTTTCATATAGAAAGGCTGATAAAATGGCAACTATTACTAAACGCGGAAATTCTTTCCGTGCGACTATATCACTCTATAAGAAAGGACAATACAAAAGAGAAACCAAGACATTCTCAAATAAACAAGACGCTGAATTATGGGCTCTTGAAATGGAACTTGAAAAAGGACGAGGAAAAGACATTGCTGAACGCTCTACTCTATTTACAGACTTTTATCGTAATTGGGTGAACTCAGTTAAACAAAATGAGGTACGTGAAGCTACCTTCGTTAATTATAAGCGAACTATTGTAATCGTGGATAAACTATTTGAGGGAATGCAACTAAAACACTTGGATGATTTAGTCATGCAAAAGAAGCTTGATAAGTATGCTGAAACTCACTCCAAAAAGACAACCAAAGAACTTGTCTTAAAAATCAGAGGTTCACTCAAATATGCTTATGCTAAAGGATTGATTACAAATAACTTCGGCTCACTCCTAAAAGCAAGAGGGTATGAACAAGCAAAACGAAATGTCCCACTGTCTGTCACAGAGTTTAAGACACTCCGAAAATATTGCCTCCACCACCAAGAAGAAGATGAATTCAATATCCTTGTTCTTCTTGCCCTAGAAACAGGGGCAAGGAGAGGAGAACTTCTTGGATTAAAGAAAGAAGATATTTTTGAATATGGTATCAATATAAGCAGGTCAATCAGCCCTATTAGCGATGACACCCAACTAAAAACGAAACACTCAAAACGGGATATTTCTATCAACCAAGATGTTTACTTAGCTCTAATATCTCTTGCTGATAAAAAAGAAGATTATATCTTCGATTGGAATGGATTCAAACAAGCAAGTCAACTTCAAAGACTTTTGAAGAAACTAAACTTGAGCAAGACAACCTTTCACGGTTTACGTGACACTCACGCTTCTTTCCTTTTCTCTAAAGACATTAGCTTAGATTATATTTCTCGTAGGCTTGGACACAATTCAATTCTGACAACACAGAACTATTATCTTGAATTAATTCCAGAAAAAAAGCACCAGCAAGATGCCGATGCTTTAAGTCTCTTAAACGACTTATCAATATAATTAACACCAACTGACACCA
>ERZ772974.1606-NODE-1606-length-14533-cov-7.946609_pt1 | contig 14533 bp, 8 predicted proteins | sample MGYA00580671_ERZ772974 | MGnify/ENA primary metagenome ERZ772974 (study PRJEB29015, sample SAMEA2738065) | human oral metagenome | biome: human oral; feature: human-associated habitat; material: saliva | place: China | collected 2218 ... | reverse complement strand
GCATGGTCTATTGGGATGGAAGCCTCCCCCTGGAGCAGCGTCAGTCCATTCAGGCATTTCAGCGTGATGAGGAGCCGAAGATTCTTGAGTTCCGTCGTCGCCTTGCAGAGGCCGGTGGTGGAGGCGCGTGGGAAGCGCGCGCCTTTGGGTCCAAGATCAATAAAGAGACTGACCAATCCTCAGGCGATGATCAGCCGTCGTGGGAGCTTGTTGGGCAAGATGTTGCTGGTCCTTATGTTCCCGTTCCTGAGGTCGAAAAGATCGGCCGTGAACTCTTGTCAGAGACGTATCCCGAGTATCAATTGGGGTCAGACAAGGGCGGGGTGCGCCAGCTGTCGTGGAGTGATCCGGTTAATGGTGGTTTCCTCTATGTGACTGTTCACGAGGGCAAAGTCACCTTGATGCGCTACCAGACGGGCTTGCGTCCATCGGATGGGACGACTGCTAACCCTCGAGATTTCATTCCTGGGCGCGTCGATATCGATATCCCAGAGAAGTAGATTTACCGACTAACCGACAACTTCCGCTCGCCCAGCAGAAGCACCGTACCCAGCGATACCTTGACACGCTCACCGCGGGGGAGTGGCTGCGTGGTGCCATCGGGCGCCTGTAGCCGCGTGCCATTCGCCGAGAAGGTGTCCTCGACCCACATCGCATCGCCATCAGCCGGTGCGACACGCAAGTGTGTACGCGACAGGGAACGCGTGGAATCCGCAATTGCCACTGCCCGCGCATCAGAAGGCGTCTGCTCGGGAGCACGTCCCAACACGATAGGAGCATTGACCTCGATTCGCTGCCCATCGTCAACAATGATTGCCAGAGGTGCCGCCTGCGCGAATGCGGGGACAGAGGCCGGTGCGCTCGTTGCGGGAGAGGCCTGAGGGGCCACTGGCTGTGTATGAGTCTGCTGACCAGCGTTCTGCGCGCTGCCGACCTGCTGAGGTGCACCAGCCTGGGGCATTGGCACCTGCGGAACTCGTGGCATTGCCGAGGCTGAGCTGTGGCGCGGGGGAGTGGGAACCTTGGGGGCGGCCGGAGTCTGTGCAACTTGCTGCGTAGGCATGGGCGCGGGCATCTCGCTGAGTACCTGGCTGGGTGCCTCGGGCATCGGTGAAGGTGCTGGTAGGTCAGCTGCGGGAACTCCCGCTGGCGGAACACTCAAAGCAGCAGGCTCGGAAGCAGGAACTTCGGGGGACGTAACGCGCGGCCCTGCCCACTGATGTGCCGGGGCAAGTGCGGCCGGATCCATCCCCTGAAGCTGCGCAGGTGCGACCCCAACCCCAGCCGAGGCCTCGGCAAACGAGGGGGAAAGCTGCTGGGAATAAGCGGGAGCTCCAGCGTCTGAGCGGCCAGCGCGGACGTCAAGGTTGCCCATCCCGCAGACGCGGTCAACCCAGGTTTGGCCATCTCGAGCAATAACCCAGGTGATGGCTGGGCCAATGACGCTTAGGTGAAGAAGAAGCATGATCAGGCTGTGCGCGCTCTGGCGAGCCAAGCCGGGGGCGTGACCGGCCTCGGGACCCGCATCGGTGGCTACGGGTGCCATCGAAATTGCGGCCACTTGCATGGCGAAAGCTCCGGGAGTCCTTCCCGAATGGGCGCGAATCAGAGTGCCAACGATCCATGTCTCAAGCGCAACGATTACTGCAATAGCGATCGAGGGATAGAACCACCATGAAAGCGCGGTGATTGCGACAAGGCATGCAAGGTCAATGAGGTAGGCCGTAACCAGAGCGCCACCGGTTGCGGGAGCTGAATATGCCGCAGCGGGCTGGGGGAGGCCTCGCTGGACACTACCCTGCTGAGCGGCGGCCAGAAAAGCCGGGTCCACACCTTTTGCCTGAGAAACGGGGACCTGGACTGGGGTAATGCGAAGCTCACTCATGATGCCACCTGTCGAACGAGTTCAAAAAGATCCGCGGCGAAGAACGCCGCAGGGAAAACAACAGTCAATGACAGTGCTTGGAAAATATCGGTAAAGCGCCCAATAAGTGCGGATTGTTCTTTGCCTGAACGCAGGCGAGTCCACAGAAGAGAAACACAACCGATGAAGATAAGAACAGCTGCCGCAATGGGAGTGCCAAGAAGGGCTCGGGAGGCGGGGGAAATAAGCAGCGTTGCAAGCAAAATGACCGCTCCCACGCGGGGAACAACTCGCGAGGATGCCCAGCGGCGCTCACGGGGAACAACGACGAGTGCAATGACTGATGCACACACCAGCACCAGCGAGGCGATCTGCTGCCACGAATGAATCCCGATCATTGAGTAGATCACGGGAACCGCAACAATGATCAGGCCCAGACCAAGGTATTGGACCAGTCGAGTACGTGAGGTCGCATCAGTGACGGTGCGGTTGACGCGGCGGCCGGTAATGCGCGAAGGAGAGGGAACCTCGGGTGCGCGGACAGTGGGCGCGGAGGTTGTCACAAGGGGCATGTCGAGCAGCTGGGTCGCGGGGATTCGTACTGACAAGCTGGGCGAGGCGGTGATAGCGCATACCGCGCAAGCGATTGCGAAGGGCGCAACTCTGGTGAGAGAAGCATTGAGATAGGTTAAGACAGTCGCGCTTGCCGTGAGAACGCCCCAACTGAGCGCGTGTGCGCTTGTGAGGGGAGTGGGACGCCAGAGCCAGAGCCCAAGTGCAACGCCCGTTGCTCCCCACAGAGGGAAGAGAAGTGCGGCGACCTGCGACATCGTGGAGATTTGCGAGGCCTCAAGATAGATTCCTGCGCTTCCCAGAGCGGGAAGGACGCCAAGGAAAGAAAGCCCCGCGCCGAGCGTCCATCCGGACAACAATCCCGCGTTGGAGTGGACGCGTTTTTGGTAGAGGACGACAAGGCAAAGAGCAAGCGAGAGGACACCGATTGTCAAAGGCGCCCACCACGGCACGCCCGCAATGATGGTCAATAGCTGAGCAAAGAGAGTGCAGAAGATCAGAACCGCGTCCATCGCAAATGCCAGCAGGGCGCAGATGCTCAGAGCAAGAGAGGGGCGGAACCAAGGATCGGAGGCTCGCTCAATTGCGCGTTGTTCTTGACGCTGGCGCTCGCGGCCAGAAGTAATGGAGATGAGGACTCCCTGGGGAAGATCGGTCCCCAAGACCGCGCCAAGATTAAGGGGACGACCGTCGGCGCCGGTGATTTGCAGGCTCGGATCGCTTGAATCGATATCAAGCATGGAGAGTAGGCCAGTGACCGTTGTTCCCAGCGGAACAACCAAATCTTTGACGCCGGAAGCGTCGGTGACGGTTACCGCTGCCTGTTTCTGGGTCACGCCTCCTCCTTCATGCGGTTGTGCCGGGAATTGTCCTCGGTGCCGATCCGGCTATTGATCCGCTGAGGTTCTTTCACCGATTCTGTTCAAAAGTCATCATTCAGACTACCTGACCAGATCAGTGCCATGCCACGACTGCTCGTGCTACAAGCTAGGATACATACAGAAATGAAGGAAAACGGGAGATTGCACTCCAGGAGACTGTATGGCCGTCAATGAAATGGAAGCCCCCGAGCTCCCCAGCGGTGAAATCGCTGTAGAAAAGCCACCCAGCCAGGTTGAAGCCGGCGGCATGGGCTCGATCCTTGCTACCGCGATCCCCATGATGGGCTCAATGGGTGTCATGGTCATCATGGCGCTGACTCAGGGGCAGAACACGCGAATGCTTCTGATGGCGGGCGGCATGGTCTTCATGATGCTCTCCATGGTTGGTTTCAATATCTACCGCCAGGTCTCGCAGTACCGTAATAAGGTCAACTCCCAGCGTCGCGAATACCTCTCCTACCTGTCAGAGACTCGAACCAGCGTGCGTAACATTGCCGCGAAGCAGCGAATCTTCATGCAGTGGTACCTGCCTGAACCGGACTCGCTGGTGCTTTTAGCCGAAGAAGGCTCGCGCCTGTGGGAACGCGAAGTGGGCGACGATACTTCTGTCTCCACCCGAATCGGAACGTCTGACCAGGAACTGGCCATGCGCCTGGTCGAACCCGATATCCCCCAGATGGCGAACCCCGATGTCGTCTGCCATTCGGCGATGCGCCGTTTCTTAGATGTCCACAAGATTGTTGAAGACCTTCCTTTCAGCCTGGACTTGGGTCAGTTCTCTCACGTCGAGGTCGCCGGTGATGGCGAGCGCGCTCGCGGAGAAGTCCGCTCGATGATCTGCCACCTTGCGGTTATGACGCCGGATTCGGCCCTGAAGATCGCGGTATTGACGACTCCCGAAAACCTCTCGAACTGGGAGTGGATGAAGTGGCTGCCTCATATCCGTTCCGCTGAGGTCACTGACGCTCTGGGTGGTGCACGAATGGTGTGCACCAGCTACGCCGAGCTCGAGGATCTCTTGGGCGAGGAAATGACGACCCGAGGCCACTTCCAGCCTCGAAATGACGCAAGCCCCTGGCCGCATTTGATCGTTATCACCGACGGCGCCGAGCTTCCTCCCGATTCACACCTGGGCTCCATCGAGGGCTGCGCAGGCGTGACGATCATGAAGGTCTTGACCTCGTGGGGCATGTTCATGAACCCCACCGGTGTTCGTCTGCTTCTGCACCCCGCCAACGATGAGCACACCCCCATGGAAGTTCTGCTTCTTGAGGCCAAGCCTGTGCTCGCCAACGCCGACTACATGGGAATTCCTCAGGCCGAGGCCGTGGCCCGTCGCCTCACTCGCTTCCTGACCGCCGGTGGCAGGGACGCGGCAACCCCCGTCGGTAAGCCCGATCCGAAGCGTTCTCAAGACCTCATGGAATTGCTCAATATCGGCGATATTCGTGACTTCGATGCGGAACGGCAGTGGAAGCGCCGCAATGGACGCGATCGTCTGCGCGTTCCCTTCGCTGTCACCCCCGAGGGTATTCCGGTTGTCTTGGATATTAAGGAAGCCGCCCAGCAGGGTATGGGCCCGCACGGCCTGCTGATTGGTGCGACCGGTTCCGGTAAGTCCGAGGTGCTGCGTACCTTGGTGCTTGCACTTGCTCTCACGCACTCTCCTGAGCAGCTGAACTTCGTTCTGGTTGACTTCAAGGGTGGTGCGACCTTCGCCGGTATGTCAGACCTTCCTCACGTCTCTGCGATGATTTCGAACCTGGAGTCGGAACTGTCTCTGGTCGACCGAATGGAAGATGCTCTTCACGGTGAAATGGTTCGTCGCCAAGAGATCCTGCGTGAGGCCGGTAACTACGCAAATGTCACGGATTATGAAGCGGATCGTATAGCTGGAAAGCATGACTTCCCAGTCCTTCCGGCGCTCTTCATCATCCTTGACGAATTCTCTGAACTTCTGACCGCCAAGCCTGACTTTGGTGAGCTCTTCGTGGCAATTGGTCGTCTGGGCCGATCCTTGTCGATCCACATTCTGCTGTCTTCACAGCGCTTGGAGTCCGGAAAGCTCAAGGGCTTGGATTCGCACCTGTCATACCGCATTGGTTTGAAGACCTTCTCCGCTTCTGAATCTCGAGAAGTCCTGGGCGTGACGGATGCCTACGACCTTCCTCCCTACCCGGGTTCGGGTTTCCTCCAGCCGGGCACGGACCAGCTGATCCGTTTCCGTGCCTCCTATGTTGCCGCGCCGCCGCCGCCTCGCAGTGTACTTCCCAGTTCGGGTTCCGAGGCCTCGCAGATCCGGCTGCTTCCCTTCTCTTTGGGGGAGGTCCTGGACAACACTCCCGAGGAAGAGGCAATTCCCGAGGGCGGATTGGTTGCGCCCGGTGATGAGCGCTGGGAGGGCATGACCGAGATTGATATTGCGGTCGCCCGCATGAAGGGTAAGGGTATGCCTGCCCACCAGGTGTGGCTGCCTCCTTTGGATGTTCCCGAGACCATGGATTCGCTCATGCCCGACTTGGCTGTGGATCCCGAACTCGGCTTCATTTCGCACGAATGGCGTGCGAAGGGACCGCTGCATATCCCCATGGGCATCGTCGACCTTCCGCACGAACAGCGGCGCGAGGTTTTGGAATACGACTTTGCCGGTGCTGGCGGTCACATGTCGATTTTGGGCGGCCCGCTCTCCGGTAAGTCCACGGCATTGCGCTCGATTGTCATGGCTCTGTCGCTGACCCACACGCCGAAGGAAGTCCAGTTCTTCGTTATCGATTTCTCGGGTACTTTTGCCGCTTTCGAGGGCGCCGCTCACGTTGCGGGTGTTGCCTCTCGAGAGGATGAGGACATCTTGAACCGTATGGTGTCCGAAATTGAAGGCATCATTGAGGATCGAGCTGCCTACTTCCGCGCGAACCGTATCGACTCCATGGCGACCTATCGCCGAGGCCGTGCTCAGGGACGCTTTGACGATGGCTATGGCGATATCTTCCTTGTTGTCGATGGCTGGGGAACATTGCGAAGCGATTTCTCGGACGCAGAAGACCGTATCCGTCTAATGGCCGAACGCGCGCTGTCTTTCGGTGTTCACTTCATTGCCACTGCGCTGCGCAAGATGGACTTCCGTATCCAGATGCAGGACATCTTCGGCTCCCGTATGGAACTGCGTATGGGCGATCCTTCGGATTCTGAGTTCCGTCGCGAGATCGGCAGCAAGGTCCCCGAGGGACGTCCGGGACGTGGTTTGTCCATGACCGGTCACCACATGCTGGTTGCCCTCCCGCGTGCTGATGGCGATCATGATCCGGCAACGATCGGTGAGGGCGTCGAAAAGACGCTTGCGCGCATTGCTTCTGCGACCGAACCTGGCCCGCGTCTGCGTTTGCTCCCCGAGAAGATCACCGTTTCTCAGATCGAGGCAACTCACGGCAAACAGCAGAAGATTGTTCTTGGTTTGGAAGAACGCCGCTTGAGCCCGTGGACTTTCGATCCGGAGAACGAATCGCACATGTATGTCTACGGTGACGCGAAGTGTGGAAAGACCGCGTTCTTGCGCAACTTGGGCAACCAGGTGCTGGCAAAGCCAGGTTCGCGTCGTGCCATGCTGGTTGTCGTTGATGTGCGACGCTCCCTGCTGGGCGAGTGGGATGAATCGGATATGCCGATGTACATCACCAACCGTGATGAAATCCAAGGAAGCATGGAGGCAGTTGCCGAACAGCTGCGTATGCGTCTTCCGGGACCGGACGTGACCCCCGAGCAGTTGCGTAAGCGCAATTGGTGGAAGGGCGCCGAGGCCTGGGTTTTGGTTGATGATTACGACCTGATTTCCACCGGTGGTTTGAGTGGTTCACCTTTGGCTCCGCTTCAGCCTCTGTTGTCGCAGGCTCAAGACATCGGTTTCCACTTGGTGATTACCCGCCGTATGGGTGGTGCCTCGCGTGCGTCCTACGAGCAGATTTTGCAGTCCCTGTCCGAGTTGTCGGCAACCGGCATCATGATGTCGGGTAATCCTTCAGAGGGCATGGTCATTGGCCGTGAGCGTCCGCGTATTCTTCCCAAGGGCCGAGGCCTGGTTGTCTCACGTGATCAAGGAACCTTCTTGGCTCAGATGGCATGGTCAGAGTCGCGGGTTAAGTAGAAACGGATGCGTTCATTCGAACTGCATTGAGTCTTGAAGCGTGAAACTCTCAGGGAGTTCGATGTTTGAGATGGTAACTTGTCGTCTGGTAACTTCCCTGACCAGGCTAGGTTCGCGCGTGTGGCGTACAGGTGTGGCCGGTCACAACGGAAAGAATTGAACTGTGGCAGATAAGATCACTTTCGATCACAACGCGATGGGGATCGTCGAGAAGAAACAGTGGCAGGACGCTGAGTCTCTTGGACGAATTGGGGCGTCAACCAAACGCATCTCAGCCGACGAAGTTGCAAAGCCTCTTCCCGGGCCTGGAGGCGAAGGCCCGCAGGATTTGATCTCTGCAGTGAAGGACTTCAACGAGGCGATGTCCATGGTCATCTATGAGTATTCAGATGCTGCATCGAACTTAGGATCGGCAACAGCTAGTGCGTCGGCGAACTTTGATGACACTGAGGGTTACAACCGTGAACGTGCGGCCCAGCTGGGAGTGGAGTGGGAAAAATGAGTGCTGATCTTCGACCTGGCTCGGAGGCCCTTGAGTCGCCCAAGCCCGTTACTGGGGCATCCGAAGTTGCTTCGCATTGGAAAGCTATCGGCTCGGCGATCGGCCAAACACAGGCCGCTCAGAACGCCTCGCTTCCCCCTGAATCTTGGACGGGTAAAGCGGCAGATGCTGCTTCTTCTGAAATTCAAGCATTGGGCGGGAAACTTTCGGATCTTTCAGGACAATTTGCTACTCCTGCAAGTGCGCTCACCACTTGGGAAGAACGTAATAGCCAGGGGATCAAAACCGTCGAGAGTCTTCAAACGCAGTGGGATGAAGCGGTTGCTGCCTACAAGAAGACAAAGGCTGAAATCGATGCCCGAGCCGCGACGGATAAGGAATATAATCCGGCTTCCGATCTCAAAGCTGCCGAGAGCACCTTGGCCTCGGCTCAGGCGCCTCTGAAGGAGTCTTACGACAAAGAGATCCATGATCTCAGTGCAGCTGCGAGTACCGCTGCAAGTCAGATACGAGGGACGTTAAATGGCATTATTTCGCCGGAGGCCGTGAAGGGTGGTCGTACCGCAGTCGGAGTTGAACTTTTCGGTTCGGATATGCCCATTGCTGACGGTGCTGCCGAGTGGGACTATGCCCGTGAAGTTGGTCCTGAAATGCTGAAGGATATTGAGAAAGCGGCAAACTCAAAAGAGTACCTGACTGAAGAGCAAGTAAAGGAACTTCAGAAAAAATGGGGTAAGGATCTTCAAAACCCATTCTGTGTTCAGGCGATGTCAGACGCATATCGTGAAAAGCACGGTGGTAAGGGCGAGTTCTCTGAAGTGCTTAATAAGCTTGTCGTTAATACTTCGGGTGATCCCTACAACTACCCTGCTGACTCGGAGATAGCGACGCGAAATTCGCTGATAAAAGATATTGGAACCGCAATGGTTCTTTCGACTGGCGGCGTGAACGCTTCTGACTCTGAGAGCATTGGACGTAGCGAGACCTACGCGCAAATGAAAGACCATCTTTTTGGACAAGATGGTAAAACAAGCATCTCCACGATGGAGAAAACAAATATCAAGAGCTTCGAAGCGACGGGGGAGCAGGAATTTCCTCGAAACCCATCTAGTAGTGGTCCCACGATGCAGGGATATCAGATTTTTACTCAAGCAACGACTTATGCCGGAGTTAAAAACCCTGATTTGGCATTTGGCCAAGCAATCTACGAAGGCAGAGATAAATCCTTCGCTTCAAAACTTGTTCAATACGATCACGAGTATGAAGCGGGACTCAAATGGGAAACCAATTCCCAGGGGTACATGAATTTGATCCACTACAGGGATGCTGATGAAGCTGCGTTCAAACAGTTAGGGGACCCGCTTCAATCGCTGTATGTGTTGTCGGATACTCCGGATAGCTTGCAGTATTCGAATTTCACTTCAGAGCATCATGCGCTTGCTAAAGCCGAGCAGGGGCGCTTAAGCGCATTACGTGGTTTCTTGACTGACGAGACGCCGTTTGAGGTTAAAGGTGACTGGGATCGTGATGGCAAGGACAAGCCAGAGAAAATTCCTATGGTCCGCTATCTGACAGGAAGCCGCAATTATGGCGATAGCGGGTATGAGGGCTTCATTGATCATGGCGATGCGTTTGGCACGATGATCGAAGATGCTACTCACCCATTGAGCGATGCTGAGAAGGGTCTTCTGGGCGACGACGACTGGAGGAAAGCGTCGAATCAGCAGGCACGTGTCGTCGGCAACTTCACTGCGGGATATCAAGATGGTCTTGATGGTGACGAGGGTAAGAAAGATGGAGCCCAGAGTCACTTTGGTTCAGCGAATTCGATGCTTCGTTCGCACGCCGGCATGATCCTAGGAAACTGGGCAGAGAGCCTGGCCGCGATGGACAGTGATAACGCTGGAGCTGTCGGAGTAAATGCACATGATGCGGTCGGTGAAGCTCGCATGGGTCCAGAGGCCACTCAGGCGCGTTTCACCCTCTCGCCGAAGCTGCGTGACGCGCTTTATGGCAAGGATGGGCTGTTTGAGGATCTTGCTTTCGATAATCCGAAACAATTGGGGGGGAAGGATACCCCTGATAACCCGTTTGACGATACTTTTGAAGGCGGGCGTCCCCCTGCGCTGAGTGCCATTGAGGCTGGCGCATATGCGGGTTATAAGCATGATCTCAGCCAAGCTATGGCATCTGATTATCACGTCAATCCCAACGATACGACGCCGGGTACCCCTTGGAGTCGCGATGTTAGTGAGCAAGTGAAGAAGTGGGGCGGACTCTTCCAGCATATTGAGTCTGCGATTTCGGATCAATCGGTTGCCGAGCACAAGGCTATTGCCGACAGAAATAATCTGATTCGTCAAGGGATTGATGCCGTCGCTTCCACGGTCTCTTTTGATGGGGTTCCAGGCGGTAAAATTGTGGATTCCTTAGCCTCCTCTGCTTTTAAATACGGGAAGAATAAGGTGCTTGACTCTATCCTGCCCACTGATTTTTCTGACGAAGACTTTTCAAACAGGATTAATCACAAGTATGCTGCGACCCAGAAGGTCTCAGATACGCTGGTCACTACCTTCACAGACCGTGATGAATGGCCAAATTCGGATGATAAGTCAAAAAAGGAACTGGTCGCTGAATTCTTGAAGGAAGAGGCATCGCACTCAGATCCTGTTAAAGCAGACAAAGATGGCGACCTTCCCTCGTACAACACGATGGATGATGCCCAACGAGGCCGTTTGAGGGACTTCTTAAGGGAACGTACCTATTTGAAGGATTCGCTTGATGAGGCTGGCGATTCGACCTGGTCTGCCTATACAAAGCAAGAGCAGGCTCGGCACAAATAATCTTCAGGTCAGTACTTCGCTGATTCAAGTAACAGGGTATTGCCTGCGGGAATTTCTCGCAGGCAATACTTTTTAGTATTACTTAAGCTTGAAATGTTATTCTTTAACGGTAACTTGTGACCGATGGTGATCCGCGCTGCGCGTGTCCGAACGTTGAGAGGTTCAAATGACGAATATTAGCTTCGACCGCGAGGCGGTGGGCATAGTCGAGAAGGCCCAGTGGACCGATGCTAAAGATCTTGGACAGGTCGGTGCGGCAGTGGGCAAACTTAATACATATGGAGTGGCGGTTGATCTCCCAGAGGGGGACAATGTTGGCGTTGCAGCGCTACGTGCAGCTCTGGATAAGTTTCGTGACTATATGAGTATGGCAGTGCTTGAGTACTCCGATGCATGCTCGGTACTTGGTTCTGGTATTGCCAGTTATTCCGAAGATGCTGATTCGACAGAAACGTACAATCGTGAAGCAACGCACGCAGCAGCTTCACGTCTAGGAGTGGGGGAGTATCTCTGATATGGCTGATTTAAGAAGTGGGGCGGAAGCCCTCCCACAGGTCCCTCGAGTTGCGATGTCCGCAGAGGCAGTCGCCACTGATATCAATCGGCAAGGTACTGCAATTGGTAACACACAAGTGGCTCAGAACCGATCGTTGCCTCCTGAAGAATGGACAGGAGCGGCGGCCGATGCGGCCTCAAGTGAGATTCAGAAACTCGGCGAGAAGACCGTTACTTTGTCAGAGGCGTTCTCGCCAGCGGCAGCCGCGCTTAATGAGTGGGCTAGCGCGGTAAATTCTGCAATTTCCGACGTTACGGGGATGCAGAATGATTGGGACAAGGCAGTTCATGATTACAACCAGGCGATCGAAGAAGCGGACGCTGCGTATGAAGCTCATGCCTCTCCCCTGCAACCGTACTTGTATGGCGATTCGGACTCGAATGGGGTGGTCTGGTGGGGTTCGAGAAGCCAAGAGCGCGATAAAGCCTATGAGAATGCATCAGGGGTACTTACAACGGCGCAAAATAATATCCGTGAACGCTATGTGAAACGATTGAACGAGTTGGATGATTCCGCTCAAACTGCAGCCAATAAAATTAATTCTGCTCGCGAGCCAATTGTCTCCGATGAAGCGGGCGCTGGAGGGCGAAGTGTGGTAGGCATTAATCTTTTCGGCTCAGACACCCCTCTTCTGGCTGGCGCGGAGCAATGGGAGGATGCTCAAGTCCAGGCCGAACAGATGGCTGAAGTGCTGAAGAAGCAGCCAATGACGATGCAAGATATTATGACCTTCAACGAAAAATGGGGCGATCTTCTTGGAAACCCGTTCTACGCTTATGCGTTAAAACAGCGAGTGTCTACTGACGAGATCTACGCGGCAGTGCTCAATGCAGGGCTGTTAGCAAGTGACGACGCTAACCATCCAAGCTATACCTTTAATAAAAATCTTGGTACAGCACTCGCGCTAGCGACAGGCGGTGCTAACCTATCTGACAGTAATCGAGATAATCAGAAGATATTCGATTCTGTTTCGAGCGGATTAGTCGGTGAAAACGGTCTGAGAATCGATCAGACAACTCTGCGGACTCTGGATGAACTGAAAAATACTGGGCGGAAGCAATTCACTCTTCCTGTATATAATGCTCCCGAATTCACGATGGACGGCTATGACATCGCAGGCCAGATTATGGGGCTAGCAGGACGCGAAAATACATCACTAACTCTGGGGCCTGGTTTTTATGAAGACCCACGATTTGACCCTATCCTCGGGGAGAAGGTCCATGTTAAGTCAGTATTTCAAGACATGGTTGCTTGGGATTACGAGGTTGGTGCAGGTTCTCGTGCTACAGATCACGCAGGATCTGGACCTGCTTGGCGAGCGCATTTAATCCCGCACGAGTATGGCAATAGAGAGGCCTTGGGTTATCTTGATCCGCTCCAGAATATTTTCACTTTGTCAGATACTCCTGATTATTTGCACGGGAACTCGGATGAAGTATTACAACAGTACGAGGATAAGCGTCTTGCTGCGTTGAGGTACGTGCTTGCCTCTGACGGTCCTAAGGATGCGGGTGGGATCGAAGTTTATCCGCCTTCAGATTCCAAGAAGATGAATATGACGCGCTATCTCACCGGTTGGCGAGGCCTAGCAGCGAACGGGGGGTTAGCCTATATCGATGGAGGAGATGCCTTTGGTGATATGGTCAACGACGCTTCCGCACGGACCGCAAAACCATTATCTCCGAGTGACCCAGGCTATAAAGAGTGGCAAGCTGATGACCAGCTAAGGGCGCAGGTTGCAGAGAACTTCCTCGTTGGTTACGAAGACGGCCTCAACCATAATGCGGATGAAACATCGACCGGAGAAGATGTATTCGGGAATTCTAACCCGAAGCTCCGATCTTGGTTGGGGCGCGTTGTTGCCCAGCGTGTTGATGATCTAGCGTATATGTCCGATAAAGCGAATGGGGGGGGGTTGGATACCGGTCATTCGATAAATCCTCAGAGCGGTTACTCAATGATGAACCTTTCGGGGGCGCAGGTAAGACACCTCTATTCGAAGACCGGTTTCCTAGCGGACCTTACGCATGATCGTGCCGCTTATCAGGACCTATCTGATGCGGCATGGATGGGATATTCGAGGCAGGTTCGAGATCTTGTTCGCGCTGATTATGGCTCAGATGGGGAGGACTGGCTCAATAAGTTCAACTCAAATACTCGAGGCTGGGATACTTTGATCAATGGCATTGACACTGCACCGACTGATGCAGGTAATGCTTTGAGCGAAGCTGAGCAGCGGACAAATGCCGAGCACCGCGCGCAGATTGATTTCGTCTTGTCTGTGCTTCCCGTTGATAAAGTTCCCGTTGTTGGTCCTTGGCTCAGTGTAGGAAAGACCATTGCTGAGGGACTTTGGAAAGATGCGCTATATGAAAAGTATCTTCCGACGGAATTTAGCGAGGAGGACCTTCTGCGGCGTGCCGATGCCGAGTTTAAGGTGGATGCTACGACCGAAGAAAAACTGAACGAAGCGGTGGAGTCAGCGTTCCTTTCGCGTTCGGAATGGCCGAACACTGCAGGAAAGACGCAAGAAGAATTACTGGCGGCGTTCGCTAAACAATATCCGGGTGATATTAGGGCGGATGGCTCTGTACCACCATATAACCAGATGACATCTGAAGAACGAGGACACCTGCGCGCATTCCTTAACAGTAATACTATCTCGAGTTTTGATGAGCTTACTGGAGCAAACAAAAATAATGCCGCAGCAGCAAATACCTTTGTGGAGAAGTGTAGAAAATAACGAACCACAAAAAGGAATTCCCTGTGGGGGTGGGCGGTCTTAGGTCGCCCACCCCCAAAGCTTCTAGCCTATGCGTTGACTGATTAGCAGTAACCCTGGTACTTCTCTGTGTTCAGGCATCCGCCGGAATACTTCCAATCACCGGGTTCCACTCGCGGGGGATGCGCTCGGCAATGAAACCTGCCTGATTAAACGGGTCGGCTTCCAGTAGCTCCAACGCGCCTGCAGCATCTTCAGCGCGCACAATAATCAGCGCATCATGCGTACCGGCGTAGGGACCCGCCGCGATCAGATAGCCCTGAGCGGCAAGCTCGCCATTGAATGCACGATGCGTGGGGCGTACCTCGGCCATTTCCTCGTCACGGTCAGTGACGTAGTGGTATTCGACAGTGAAAACCTTCATTTTTCCTCCTTGAATAGGACAACACCCTCA
>ERZ772974.1599-NODE-1599-length-14576-cov-3.908959_pt1 | contig 14576 bp, 10 predicted proteins | sample MGYA00580671_ERZ772974 | MGnify/ENA primary metagenome ERZ772974 (study PRJEB29015, sample SAMEA2738065) | human oral metagenome | biome: human oral; feature: human-associated habitat; material: saliva | place: China | collected 2218 ... | reverse complement strand
GACCTGCCCAGCCGCGGGTGGCGCGTGCATGCAGATACGCCGCATACACCACCCAAATCACGAAGGTCCACACCTCTTTGGTGTCCCAGCCCCAGTAGCGTCCCCACGCGTGATTCGCCCAAATCGCACCGGCGGCAAGCGTAAACGTCCACATCACAAACGCCAGCGCGTTCATGCGGAACGCAAAGTTCTCTAGAGCCTGGGCGCTCGGAACCAAGCGCATAAACGCCCATCCGCCCGACTTCCCGTTCAGAATGCGCTGCTCGCGCCTGGTCTGCACCAGCTGCAGTACAGCCATCGCGAAGGTAATCGTGAACACCCCGGATGCTAACACCGCAATCGATACGTGAATTACCAGCCAATAGCTTTGCAGCGCAGGCTTCAAATGCCCCACCGGCGTGGGGAAACCAATTGTGGCGGCGCACAGCATAATGAGCACAAGCCCAGACACCAGCGTGCCCACGAAGCGCACATCGCGGAATATGAGGGTTATCAGAAACACCGCAGACACCATGAGCGCGCCCGTGGTGCAGAACTCGTACATGTTCCCCCAGGGCACGCGCTGCGCCGCGATACCACGCATTATCACGGCGGCGGTGTGCACGAGAGCGGCAAGCACCATCACAACCACGGCGATGCGCGCGGCGGGGCGGCGAACGCCCGTGTACAGCATCGCAGAATCGGCAACCTCACCTTCGAGAGCCCGTGCGGCAGCACCCTTATACCCCATGCCGCGTTCGCCGGTGCCCTGTTCGGTACCGCCCGTGCGAACCGTATCCGCAGCGGTATTCGCCGTCGCGGATGCGCCAGAAACAGCGCCTGCACCAACCTTTATCTTCGCCTTGACGCTGGGGTTCTGTGCGGTACCCTCAGACCGCCCTTCCAGGCGCCGTGTCACGCGCGAGTTTGCCACCACATCGGAGGTGAACGCAATAAAAACGACGGTGTAAATCAGCGCCGCAATGTACATAAATAGTTCGCTGGAGCGCGCTAATGAGTCGTTCAGCATCGGCTACTTACCCTCGTTTTCATCATGGTTATCATCATCAAATTCTAGCCCCCAAGCGGCGGCGAAAGCATCGGTGAGGCGTTCGGCCTCGTTCGCAAGGCGCGGGTCTTCCCCGCGTGCCAGCAGACCGTATTCGACCACGAGCACGCCATCGGCGGTGTGGGCACGCACCCATACGCGGCGGCGCGCCACGAAAAGCGAGACGATAAGCCCGGCGAACGCGACCACAAAGGAGTACAGAACAATATTCTGCCCGGGGTCGTGGCGCACATCCAGACCGACATAGCGTTTATACCCCAAAAACTCGATCTTTCCCTTGTTATCGGGCAGCACGGCTTCGGGGTTCTGAGCGCTCAGTACAATGCCGTTGCCCTGTGCCATGGAGTTCAGCTCTTGCAGTTTAGAGGTATCGAGCACGTAAACATTCTGCGGCTGCCCCGAGTTGAGCCCCAGATCGCCCGAATAGGACTGGAAAATCAGCATGGGGTTTGCGGGGGCGGAATCTACCGAGTGGGGTACGGTGGTGCCGCGCGCATAGTCGCCGGTAGGCAGGAACATGCCTACAAAGCCTAGCTGACTGGGTTTGGCGTCCGGAACCTTGAGCACCACCGATGAGGTGTATTTACCGTCCGTGGTAATGCCCACCACGGTGCCCTCATAGGCGACTTTACCTTCGCCGTCCGTCACTCGCACCACGGGCGCATACCCATTACCCGAGAGGAAAATGCTGGTACCGCCAATATCGACCGGTTCGTTCACCTTGAGGGTCTTCTGCTCGGTGCCGCCCTGCGGGTCATGCACCGTCAGCTCCGCCTTATAGTCAAGATCTTGCCCGTAGGTGTGGCTGTCTTGCTGGCGGTCGTAGCGCACCTGAAAATTATTGAGCGTAACCGCATACGGGGTAAGCCAGTCGGGGTTGTAATTCGTGCCGGGGGTAAACGAATCGTAGCCAATCAGCGAATTAACGAAAGTTTCATCCTGAACCAGAATTTTTTGTCCGCGGTACCCATAGAGCGAACCGAAGGCGACCCCTACCAGAATGCCAATCATCGCCACGTGAAAGAGAATATTGCCGATTTCGCGCAGATACCCGCGTTCAGCACCGACCGAGTAATGGTCGTTCTCTTCGTCCCGAATTTCAACTCGGTAGTGGCTCTTTTTCAGGATGCGCGCCGCATCCTCAATCGCACCCTTGGCGCTCAGGTTCAGCCCGGCATCCGCCACGGGAATCTCAAGCTGACGGTGCACCGGCATACGGGAAAGGTTTCTGGGGGTGCGTGCCGGTGGCTTACGCCAGTCTTTCGCGTGTTTGATGGCTCGCGGGGTTACGCATCCGATCAGCGAAATAAACAGCAGCAGATAGATGGCAGAGAACCACGCCGAGGAGAACACGTCGAAAAGCTGAATTTTATCGGCAAATTCGCCCCAGCCGGGATGGTTCTTAATGTAATCGGTAACCTTGGTAGGGTCTTGGACACGCTGCGGAAAGATCGAGCCAGGCACCGCCGCCACCGCCAGCAAAAGCAGAAGCATGAGCGCCGTGTTCATTTTGGTCAGCTGAGTCCAGCACCAGCGAAGCATGCCCACGAACCCGAGGGCTGGCGCATCCTTGCGCGCTGATTTACCGGTTTTCTTGGTCTTCTCGGATGCGTTCACGGCACGCCCGGCATCTGCAGTTTTGCCCGTCTTGCGGTTTGCGGTGTTTGTATCCTTTGCCTCTGTTGAAGTGTTTTCATCGTCGCTGTGTTCGGAAACCATGACAGCCCTCCTTTCTTAGATCGGTAGTTCGTAGGCGGGTAATGCCGCCTGTATCCATGACATCAGCTCGGTCCACAGCCCCGTCATGAGCAGTACCCCGATCAGGATGAGTACGGCACCGCCCACCCGCTGTATGCCCAGGCGATGTTTTCGCGCCCACGCCAGGGTGCTCACTCCCCTGCCCATGCCCCATGCCACGAGCAGAAAGGGAACGCCCAGACCCAGACAGTATGCGAGAGTCAGAACGACTGCCTTGCCGGTGCCGGAACCGCCCGTATATACGAGGGTCTGCACGGCCGCGAAGGTCGGCCCGATGCAGGGTGCCCACCCCAGCCCGAAGGTTATACCCAGAATCGGTGCACCCCACAGCCCGGTGACCGGGCGGCGATGCAGGCGTTTATCGGTCTGAAAGATCGAGAGCCCGCCCAGAAATACGACTCCCATAAGCACAACCAGCGCGCCCAGAATCATCGTGACCCAGGACTGCCCCTTGAGCCAGGGTGCGGCACCGAGCTGGGCGAGGACAACCGAGAGAAGCACGAAAATAGCGGAGAATCCCGCGATAAACAGGGCAACTCCGGCGAGTAACCGCCAGGTGGCTTTACGGCGAGTTACAGCATACTCATTCGGTGTCTGAGCTTTACTCTCTGCTGTTATAGGCGCAGAAGCGCTGTGATTGTCTACTACATCCTGTGTTTGCGGCACCGTTGGCGCTACGTGCCGCGCGGCCGCCGGGTTCACGAGGGCGAAAGTTTTCGCATCCACGGGCTCCACCGTATGCCCATCAGCTTGTGATGCACCCGTTGCCGGTATATTCGCCCCGGTCAGCCCCGCAACATATCCTAAATACCCCGGAACCAGCGGCAGCACGCACGGGGAAGCAAAAGAAATAAACCCCGCGAGCGCGGCAAGCGGTATCGACAGCCACAGCGAGCCGTCTAGCACGGTCGAGCTGATGCTCGCCACGGGGACCCCTACCTCGGCAATAGCGATGAGCGGCTGAACGGGCGTGTGCGGCACGCTAGGCACCCTTCGTCACGGTCTCGACGAGGGTTTTCAGGATGGACGGGTTAGCCTGCCCCAGCACGCGGGATGCCACGCGCCCCTTCTCGTCCAGGATCACGGTGGTGGGCACCGCCTGCGCGGGTACGTATTTGCTGAGCGAGAGAAGAACCTTGCCCGTAACGTCTTTGAAGGAGGGGTAGGTGACGTTGAAGCTGCGCTCGAAGGCTTCCGCGGTGTTCTTCTCGTCGCGCACATTCACGCCGTAAAAAGCGATTTTATCTTTGAATTCTTCGGAGAGTTTCTGCAGGTCGGGTGCTTCGGCGCGGCAGGGGGCGCATCCGGCATACCAGAAGTTCAGCAGTACCGGTTTACCGCGCAGGGATTCGGCGGTTACGGTTTTTCCGTCGAAGAGTTCGCCGGTGAAGGCGACAGGGTCACCGCGTTCGGCTTCCTGGTATTCGGTGACGGAACCATCGCCCGCGATATAGCCTTTGTTATCGCCCGAATTTGCCTGTTTCGCTAGGGAATCATCGCTGGATGAGCACGCCGAGAGGAGCACGGCACCTGCGGCGGTGGCGCAAATACCCACGCCCGTGTGCAGAAGCGCGCGGCGAGTAAGTGGGATATTTGGCGTCGTGGGTTTTGGCATAGGGTTCATGCTTTCCTTCCGTGCCAGCTGGTGGCGGCATCGGTGTGTGCGAAGGCCTGCGTTCTTAAACTATAGGAGACTAGCTTCCGGGAAGCTGAATCACGCCGCCGTACAGGGGCGAGGCGGGTTCGGAGTATCCGCTCACCTGCGGCATTTCATGGTCAAAATCCGTGCTCTTAAAGTCGAGGGAGGTGATCGAGGCAAGGTTACACTGGCGTGTGCGCGGGTCGTGCTGCAGCAAGCGACCTTCGAGCCCCAAGCGGGTGACCCAGATGGGCAGCTGATGCGAGACAATAATCGCTTGTGCGCCTTCGCCGCCTTTGTCGTAGGCGGTGCGTGCCGCATCCTGAATAGCGGATGCCATGCGTTTTACCTGGTCAAGGTACGGTTCCCCCCAGGATGGGCGCAGCGGGTTGTAGAGTTTGTCCCAGTGCCCACGGTTGCGCAGAAGACCCCGTTTGGTAACGTGCTCGCCCTCAAAATAGTTATCGGCCTCGATAACCCGCTGATCCGCATGAGCTTCCAGACCCAGCAGCTCGGTGATTGGCGCGGCAGATTCGCGGGTGCGCAGCAGGGGTGAGCATACCAGATGCACAATCTTGGCACCGTCCTGCACGCGCTGAGCAAATTCTTGGGCGCTCATGCGCACCATGTGCTGCCCCTTCTCGGAGAGAGCGTAGTGCGGCAGACGGCCGTAGACAATGCGTTCGGGGTTGTGAACTTCGCCGTGGCGCATCAGGTGAACCGTAACCGTGGGCTGAGTAGTCATTCTCTCAGTTTCTCAGACTTTCGGCGCTACCCCAAAATATATTGCGAAGTGTCCGGTTAGCGGGCAAGTTTCTTGTCGAGAATCTTACGCATGCGTTTGGGGTTAATACGCCAAAAATCCTTCGCTTCGCCGTCGATGCGCAGCACCGGAATTTCGGTCTCGTGGCGTTTGAGCAGATCTGGGTTATGGGTAATATCGAGCTCGGTATAGTCCAGCCCGTACTCGGCGCAGATTTCGCTCACGGTTAGACGCGCATCCTCGCAGAGGTGGCACCCGGGACGGGTCAGAAGTTCAATGACAGGTTCAGGCATAGTTCCCAGTGTATACCCGTTCAGCTTCTTGAGGTTCTGCCACACTGTCTTGTGTGCCTACGTTTGCCGCGATATATGTCTGGTAGTTATATTCCCTCGCACCATGTGTTCTTGTTCCTGCATATGCTCGGTCGGGAATATATACAGGTCACAGCGCCACATCTAGGTTCACGCACTGGTGCGCCAGATGCAAGACGCCCCGCATCCTTGCGGTTGAACCTGCTGGATGCGGGGCGCAGAAGCCTTAATTACTTCTTATTGCGGCGCTGGTGGCGAGTCTTACGAAGCAGTTTACGGTGCTTCTTCTTGGACATGCGCTTGCGGCGCTTCTTAATAACGGAACCCATAGGATTTCCTCACTTTTCTAGACCCGGCCAAACCAAACCGGTTTGGTAGCTACCCGGGTATGTTTATACCGGTATAAACGCTCTAAAAGGCATTTTAGGCACAGCAGTGCCCAGGCGTTTTGAGAACGCTACCTTCCTAGGGTACAAGGTAATAGCCTATTTTCACCATTTGAAGGGCAGAAAACCTTCGATTTTGCGAACTTTCTCTCGCCCCCGGTGTCTTTTCCACAGCAGCGGATATACATAAGGCGGCGAGAACCACGGGTACATAATCCCGAGTTCCCGCCGCCCCAGATGGTGGCGTGATAGCGCTAGTGGCGCCTCTTGCGGTTCTTCTTCCCCTTCGAGAGGGCACTGGCACCCTTAGAAGCACCGTTCTGAGCCGGTTTTTTAGCTTCGCTTGCGGGGTTCTGCTTCTTTGCCTGCTTCTTCTGAGCAGCAGCCGCTTCCGCCGCATGCGCACGCTCGACAGCTCCCAGGACGTCGAAACCCTCAAAAGGATTCGGAGCACCGTTAGCGTCTACCGCCGTCAGAGCCTTCTTGTTAGCGGATGCAGACTTTGAGGCGCTACCTGCTACGGGCGCAGGCTTTTTCGTCTCGGGTTTCTTCGAAGCCGGTTTTGCCGATGCCTGGGCAATCTCCGAAGGTGACGGGGCGGGTTTTACCGGTGTTTTCTCGGTATCTGCCTGAGCCTTCTGCTTGGGCTGAGAATCCACGGGCTTATTCTTAGTTTCGTTCACCGCAGGAGCAACCGGAGTCGAATCGACACCGCTCAGATTAGCCGTTTCCGGGCGGGCAACCGCTGGAACGGGCTGCGGTATGGCTGCAGCCGCAACCGAAACATTCTTTGCCGGAGCCTGAGAATCTGAATCCTTGCGATTGGGGCGTTTAACCGCCACGGGCTCAGCGGTCGGGGTCGGCACCGAATCGGGTGAAGGCTCGTCCAGAGTAATCGCGCTCTGCAACTCAGAACGGATCTCTTCCGGAGTTTCCTCCAACTCGACATTCGCCGCCGCCCTCTGAACGGGCGCATCCGAAGGTTCTGCCTTCACAGAGTCAGAAGAATCCGTCTGAGGGGTCTCTGTGGCGGGTTTCTCGTGCTTCGCCGAATCTACGCTCTGTGCGGGAGCGGATGCGGGCTTTTCCGCAGGCTTAGCAGGCTTCGAATCTGTCTTATCCGAAGGTGCTGCCTCCGGCGCGGGCTCGGCGCTCTTAGAAGTTACATCGCTCGATGGCTTCGAGGGTTTCGACGCCTCAGCAGGCTTGGGAGCCTCTGCCGCCTTCGCCGGTGATGGCTCCGCCGCTGGTTTCTTCGGTTCTGTGGAAGCTTCCCGCTCTTGCTCAGCCGCCGAAGACTTGGAGGTCTCGGCGGAGGCAGGGGCATTCTCAGGCGATGAAGCAGAAGCGGACTTAGGCTCTACCTTGGGAGGTTCTGTCGCAAATTTCGCGTTGTCTGCGGCTTTCTGCTCGGCCGCCTCCTGCGCCTCAACCAGCTTGACCGCCTGGGTATGCGGCAAATCAAGACCGAAGTAATGGCGAACGCGGCGAATCAGGCTGATGCGCTCGCTCGCGGGCTTCTCCGGTTTCTCTGGCTTTTCGGACTTGCGCGGCGAGAACTGCGCGGGTCGCACGGGCGGCACGTTTCGGCGCAGGGGTGCACGAATAACATCGTCCTCCCCCTCAGCTTCGGTCTGGGTTGAGGTTCCGTTCTCGGCTTGCTGTCCCATGGTGCGCCACGGAATAAGGCCGGTCGCCACAAGCTCTTCGGCGGAGATTTTACCTACCGGAGCCTTCTCGACATAGACTTCCCTGACGGGTTCTTGTTCGTCGGGTGTCTCTTCAGCGTCTTTATCCTCGGTGCTTTCGGTCGAGTCTTCGTGAGAGGCAGAGTCGTCCTGCGATGTGCCTTGTGTTTCTTCCGAAGACTTGGATTTTTCGGATCCGTCGGCTGTCTCGCCCGCAGCTTTTTCTGCCGTTATCTCTTCAGCAGACTCTTTGTCCTGTGCATCGTCAGATGCAGACTCACTGGGCTCGTCAACCGGCAGAACGTCATCCTCAAATTCGGGCTGCACGCTCTCAAGCTGGGGTTCGTGCGCCGCGGTTTCCTCCAGGGGATCGATCGGAGACTCGTGGGTACTCTCCACGGTTTCCTGCTGCCCGGGAATGTCAGCCGTGGGGGTATCACCCGTGTTCTCGGCGGATGCGGTCTCCTCGGGTTCATCTTCCTCGAAGCCCACGGCCACCGGGGTCGGCACGCGCACCCGCCCTTGACGGCGGCGTGAAACGGTGCTTCCTTCACGAATAATTTTTGGAAGCTGCGCGGCCGGAGATTTCTCCTGCTCAGTCTTATATTCTGATTCGGGAATACTCTCGTCGATATCCTGCTCAGGCTCCGCTTCCTCGTGTTCTTCCACGTCAGCGTCGGATTCGGGCTCTTCGGAAGAATCAGTGCTTTCCTCGAAGTATTCCTCCTCCTGGAACTCCTCGTCGTCCTCAGAGGGGTCACCAGGCATACCGTTCGGGGTATTTGCCGCCTGATCCAGTTCTATGCCAGCTTCGGAGTATAGCTCTTGCAGCTGGTGGGCAATTAGCTCGCGCGCGGTGCGGGCATCGCCGTCCTTGACAGCATCTACAATGGCACGGTTTTCCACCCGGATGCGCGTCATCGTGCTGCTCCACAGCGGCAAACGTCCCATAAGCGACAGCAGGGAATCGAAGGAAGACTGGCGGATCGCAACCAGCAAGCCCACGACCAGTTCGTTACCCGCCAAACGCACCAGCCGGTGGTGGAAAGTCAAAAGCTGGTCAAGAAACTCACCAATACTCAGAGTATCGTCTTGGAGCGTCTCAAGGGCCTCATCAACCTCATCAAATGAGACCTTGTCGGGATCTATATTAGACACCGCCCAGCTCTCAAGCAGGATACGGGTCTGCAGCATATCGCGGGTTGGGTAACGCGATGTAGACATGTGCAGACGAATGGGCCCCGCAGCCGCAGCCGCCGGTTCCTCATAGAGATAAGGAATGATCTCTTTACCGCGCCCAGAGTACAGGCGCATCAATTCCATATCTTCAAGGGTTTTGAGTGCATCTCGGGTTCGGGAACGTCCCACACCGATGGCGTGGGCAATCCGCTGATCGTCAGGAAGGCTTTGACCGAGCTGAATATTGCCTTCAAAAAGCTCGGTCTCAAGCCAGCGCAGAATCTTGCGATGAATAGCCAATGAGAACTCCGTTTATACGAGTTAGAAGTGGGATGCTATGAGAACCGTCGTGCACGCGTGCGGTCTATACCGCACAACGCCACAAGACGTATGCTGTGAAATATCCATGTTACCGGCGCCTTCCGAAAACGCGTGAAAGCAGCCCGCGCGGGGGTTCTTTCGGGGTATCTGCAGTGCCGAATGCTGAGGTGTATTCCGTCTGTGTCTGGTACGGAAGTTCCTCGTTCTTACCGGATTTTTCGGATGCCGCACTCTTCGTCTTGTCAGAGGCATCGGCTGCCTCTTCGTCCTCTTGAGGACGGGCACCCTGCACGGAACTCATTTCCGGGGTAACGACGGGCAGCACCGCCGTGAAGGTCACGGAATCTGATTTGACCGGCGCATTCTCGGCGAGTTTAGCTTCCACTGCCTTAGCCTCTTCGGATTGTGCCTGCGTCATATTCTGTGCGGCGGCAGGGGCGGCTTCCGCTGGGGTTTCAGCACCCGATTTTTGCGGTTCCTGAGCGGTTGACGATGACTCTTCCACCTGAGCCGCCGGTTTTTTCTCGGGCTCCTGAGTTTTTGCTGCGGCACCTGTGGAGGCGGTACCTTTAGCAGACCTAACCGTTGCGGGTTTTGCCGGTTCCTTGGTATCGGGCGAGCCAGCGTTCCCCTGACCTTTCTCGGTCTGCTTTTTCTGCGCAGTACCCTGTACCGCACGTTCCTCATTTTCCGTGCTCTTTTCGGCAGTGTCGATGCCGTAGCTCACGGTAGAAGATGTGCCGGGCTGGGCGGCGGTTTGTGCGTTGGTCGCAGTGGTTTCGGCGGGCTTATCCTCGGGTTTCTTCTCGGATGCAGCCGCCTGTATCGGGGATTCGGCGGGTTTCGCAGCCTGGGCTGGGGTTTCTTGAGAACCAGTGTGCGCTTCGGTTTTCGCACCGGGTTTTCCGGTAAGCGCCTGCGCCGCCCGTTCCGAACCCGGCTTCGGGGCAGAAACCTCTTCACGGACCGATTGTGCCTGAGCCGATTCTGTTTTCGCGGCAGTTTGAGCCTGCGGCGAAGGTGATTCGGGTTTCTGAGGCTTTGTCTGAGCACTCTTGTGAGCATCCTTCACGGACTTTTGCGCTTCGACCTTCGCGGCGTGAGAGGTCTGTTTAGACTCGGCGGAGCTCGGCTTCGCGGGCTTAGCACCCTCGGATTGCTGGGCAGGCTGCTGAGCGTCTGAAACGTGCGTGCGCTCTTGAGTCTGTGCCTCGGCGTGGAGCTGTTTCGTATCATGCGAACGCGCGGGAGCCTTAGCCGACTCGGTGCTCTTCACAGACGGTTCAGCGCCCTTCTGAGCTGACACGCTCTTGTCGGTCTTCTCGCTCTTCACTGCTTCAGGCTTTGCCTGTGCGGTCTTATCCTGCGACTTTGACCGGGGAACAAAACCACGTGCTTCGGGTGAGAACCCCTGCTGACCGTCATCAATTCCGTCGTCATACCCATAGGACTGCTGCGGTTTCTCCTGATAGGAAGACCCCGAAGGCGTGAAAGGACGCATGGGAATAAATTCGTTTTCCTCAACGGTTCCGGCGGTTTCTGTGCCCTCTTCCGATGCGGCGGGTGCCGCCTGCTGAGCGGGTTTTGACACGATGCGCGCGGCGGATTTAGTCGAGGTCTTCGGCCCCAGACCGGAGGTCACCGAACTCTCGGCAGAACGTGCCTCATCATCAAAAATGGCGGGTTTTGCAATCGCGGCGGTCGTCGTCTTCTTCTTAGCAGACGATTCGCCCTCAGTGTGCGAATCATGAGCGCCAGTCTCGTGGGAAGCGCCCTGCCCATCGCGATCTTTCTGCCCGGAAGCCTTCTCGGCATCCCGCTCGCCCGAAAGGCTCGCTCCGGGCTTCACACCAGCGTTCGCGGAACCGGTAGAACCGGGGAAAGCCTCGAAACGCTTACGCTGCGAAAGGGTCTTGGATACACGTTCCTGAGGCGTCGGCTCAGGCTGCTCAACGACGGAGGAGGATTCAACGGGCTGGGCGGGCGCATCCGAATCCGAGGTCTTATCTTGATCTTGTACATCTTGAGCATGGGCAGTGGCAGCTTCACCAGCGGTTTCCTCGGTGGTTTTACCGGTAGCTTTAGGGCGCTGCTCTGTATCTTGCTGTTTTTGCTTGTCGGTCTCAGACTCGCCAGCGTGCGCAGTTTTCTCAGTCTTGGCCTCGGCGCTGGGCTCTTCAGTCTTTTCGGTTTTCGCGGTGTCATCGCCTGAGGACTCGACAACATCGACAACCTCAATCACGGAAGCCTGTTTAATCTGTGACTCCCGCTGTTCCTTCGTGCTGTGTGCAATCGCCTGTATATCGGCAACCCAGGCGGTGATCTCGTCAAATACTTCAGGGTTCAGCGAATAGAGGCGGCGCTGCCCCTCGACCAGCACGGTGACTGCCCGTGCCTCACGTAGAACCTTAAGGTGCTTTGAAATAGTGGGTTGGCTCATGTTCAAGTGCTCAACAACGGCACCAACAGTACGTGTTTGTTCAGCCAGAAGATGAACGATATTGCGGCGGGTGGGGTCCGCGATCACTGAAAAAACGTCTGATTGCATATAGCGATTATGACATATTTCGGCGTATGCTCGATACCTGTTTTATGGGTTCTAGCCCGAAACTACGCGGTTTTTCGCTAAGCTTTCCGCGTATATTACCAAATGCTCATAATATTCCGTTCTAGCTATATACCGTTTAGGGCATATACACGCCCGTACAGTGCATGCACCACAACAACCGTTCCAACATTATCCCTAGAAATACCTATGATGTTCCGCTCAGCTGCATGCCTGGGCGATACACTAGAGAAAGCTAAACATCCCCACCAAGACCGTACCCCGCCCAAACTCTGCGCACGATCGGAAAGGAGGCACCCGTGGGACGCTATCTACGTCGTCTGCGCGCGCATCAGCGCAAACGGGTGCGCGATTTTTCTGAGGGTCGCATCTCCACCGCTATCGGCAAAGTTCCGTCTACATCGCCGATGATGTATGAACAGGAAGAGGTCACTCGCCGCTTCAACCCCTTCGATATCCGAAGCTACGAGAAGCTGCGCAACCTTATTGATACGACTGTCTTCTCCTCACCTTCGCGAACCGCTATCGCGTCCTTCTTTCTGGTGATCATTTTCTTCACCGTAACGTTGAGCCTGCCGATTTCTTCGGTCACGGGCGAACCTGCGCCATTTCACCACGCATTCTTCACCGCCACCAGTGCGGTGACCGTGACCGGTTTGACGACCGTTTCAACAGCGGCCCAATGGTCAGTATTCGGGCAGGTTATGATTCTACTCGCCTGTCAGATTGGTGGTTTAGGTGCGCTGACCATGACCTCGCTTCTTGCCCTGGCGATCGGGCGGAAAATGGGTTTGCGCTCTAAACTTATCGCGCAGGAAGAGCTCAGTATCGGGCGTCTCGGTGAGGTCGGCAGTGTGCTTCGTACCGTCGCTTATACCTCAATCGGGATCGAATCGACAATCGCCCTCGTTCTTACCCCGCGTTTTTTGCTTCTTGGCGAGAATCTGCCCACCAGCCTGTGGCACGGTATTTTCTACGCTATTTCGTCCTTTAATAACGCCGGGTTCACTCCGCATTCCGATGGCTTAGTACCCTATGGGCACGATTTTTTCGTACTCGCACCCGTCAGTATCGCCGTGTTCTTGGGGGCACTCGGGTTCCCCGTGCTGATGACGATTCAGCAGAAACCCTTTCGGCCCCGCGACTGGACTCTAACGACCAAACTCACGGTGACAACCACGAGCATCCTGTTCGCGCTGGGTGCCCTGCTCTGGGGCATAGCCGAATGGGCAAATCCGCGTACTATCGGCAATTACGGTGCGGGTGAGAAAGTTCTCAGCTCGATTTTCGCTTCCATCATGACGCGCTCGGGCGGGTTCAACCTGGTCGATATGAACGATATTCGCCCGGTCACCGGCCTCATAACCGATGTGCTCATGTTTATCGGCGGCGGCTCAGCATCTACCGCAGGCGGCGTGAAAGTCACCACGATTGCCGTGATTATGCTTGCAATTATTGCGGAGGCACGCGGCGACCAATTCGTGATGACTTTCGGGCGCACTATCCCGGTGTCAGCGCTGCGCATCGCTATTTCGGTGACGATGATGAGTACCGGAATTGTGCTTGTGGGCACCGGAGTTCTGCTGGCGATAACAGACCAGCCGCTCGTGCGCGTGCTCTTTGAAGTCATTTCCGCATACGCAACCTGCGGACTATCAAATGGGCTCTCCACGGAACTGCCGCCCTCGGGCATCTATGTGCTCTCCCTGCTCATGTTTATTGGGCGAATCGGCACCATTACCGCCGCCACCGGTTTGGCGCTGAGGTCTCGCCGCCGCCTGTACAAGTACCCCGAAGAAAGGCCCGTCATTGGCTAGTAACCATAACGCCCCCGTACTGATTATTGGGTTGGGACGGTTCGGTTCGGCGACCGCCGCCCAGCTTCACGCCCAGAATAAAGAGGTTCTCGCCATTGAGAAAGACCCCGAGATTGCACAGAAATGGACGGGCGTACTCACCCATGTGGTCTCGGCAGATGCTCGCGATATTGACGCGCTCAGGCAGCTGGGTGCAAGCGATTTCGGGTCTGCGGTTGTGGGTGTGGGTACCTCAATTGAGGCTTCCGTGCTGATTACCGCGAACCTGGTCGATCTGGGGGTTGAGCGTATCTGGGCGAAGGCGATCACCCCCTCACACGGCAAGATTCTAGAGCGTATTGGCGCGCATCATGTGGTCTACCCGGAGGCGGATGCGGGCCGCCGCGCCGCGCACCTGGTGTCGGGGCGCATGCTGGACTATATCGAGTTCGACGACGATTTTGCGATTGCCAAGATGCGCCCGCCGAAGGAGACTCACGGGTTCACCCTGGCGGAGTCGGATATTCGCGCGAAATACGGGGTGTCTGTGGTGGGTATTAAGTCTCCTGGCGAGGAGTTTACCTATGCGGATGCGGCAACGCGCATCCATTCCCGGGATATTCTGATTGTCTCGGGGCAGGTGGATCTGATCGAGCGTTTCGCGGCCCGCCCGTAGGTTCTGTCTTCCCCTTCTTCGTCATAAAAAGAGCCTTTATTCAAATAAAGGCTCTTTTTATGTAGGGAGTAGGCAGGAGGCGGGGGCTAGTCAGCCGTGTACTGTTCGCTCAGCTCGGCGGAGCGGGCGGCGCAGGCGCGCATAGCATCCTCGGTGAGATCGAAAAGTCCCTTGTCAATAAAGGTATTGATAGCGCGCTCAGTGGTTCCGTTCGGGCTGGTAACAGCCTTACGCAGGGCGGCGGCATCCGGGTTACTATCCAGCAGGTACCCGGCACCCGCAATCGTTGCGGATGCGAGCCTCTGTGCGGTCTCTTCATCCAGACCAAGCTTCACACCGGCACTCGCCATAGTCTCCGCCAGCAGGAACCCGTAGGCGGGGCCGGATCCCGAAACGGCGGTGACCGCATCCATCTGGTCTTCTCGCACCTGCACTACCATACCTA
>ERZ772974.1598-NODE-1598-length-14576-cov-8.083121_pt1 | contig 14576 bp, 10 predicted proteins | sample MGYA00580671_ERZ772974 | MGnify/ENA primary metagenome ERZ772974 (study PRJEB29015, sample SAMEA2738065) | human oral metagenome | biome: human oral; feature: human-associated habitat; material: saliva | place: China | collected 2218 ... | reverse complement strand
TGGTCTCCATCTTTTTCATGGGATCCCTCCTTTTTTGTAAAAGAACTTAACTTGGTAATTTTCGATATTTGTTTTATCAAACAGCGGAAAATTACCGATTACTGAAATAGGTACGATACCTACTTGGGGATATTATTGCATAATATTAAACAAACGCAAGCGCTAGGGGTATAAATAGGAGGGTAGGTGTGTATTAGAGATATAAAAAAGGATGGCTAAAAGTTTTTTGTGGTCTTTGGGTAGTGTTAGAATATCTAATCTTGCTTTTGATTACGATAGGATTTGCGTGGGCCGCTGGCACGATCATTGTGGAAGGAGAAAATAATTGGCGTACCAACAAAAGGATAGGCCTCACGAATTTTACGCTCCAAATAGCGTTTATAAGACCAGTGGAGTAGTTCCATCTCTCGACCGTGAATAACAAACCATGGTGGACAGGTGTCAGTTTGAGTAATATATTTAAGCTTTGGATGAGTATTTTTAAGACCTGCTGGGGGATGAGAAGCGGTAGCTTCACGGAGGATTTTATTGAGGTCAGAGGTTTTTATCTCGGTGTGTCTTGCGATGTCGATTTCGGTAACTAGCTCAAATAATTTGGTGACATTTTTGCCAGTTTCAGAACTAGTAATAAGAACTGGGGCAAAGGATAAGAAATTATAATCACGCTCAAGCCGGTTTAAAATATGGTCAATTTCGGTGTATTCGACGGTTCTTGTCTTGTCCTCAAAATTTGACGTGACTGGGGTAGAGTTATCGAGAAGATCAGCCTTGGTTAAGACCATAATAATCCCCTTCCCTGCCTCAATGATTTGACCAGCGAGCGATTGGTCAAGCTTAGAATGGGGTTCCTTGGAATCAATAAGAAGTGCACAGATGTCGGCCTCTTCGATGGCGGCGAGGGTACGGATGGCTGAGAATTTTTCAATGCCAACCTCTCGTTTACCAGGTTTTCTAAGGCCAGCAGTGTCAAGGATTTCAATAGTTTGGCCCTTGAATTTAATACGGATACGATTGATATCGCGAGTAGTTCCCTGTTTTGAGCTAACAATAGCCTGCTGTTTTTGGCCAAGGCGATTAAAAAGGCTAGATTTACCGACATTTGGGCGACCAATAAGGGCAAGTTTGATAAGTGGGTTGCCGTTTTCATCAAGATTGATCTTGGAGTCATCGGAAGCTTCTGCTTTTGGACTGATTTGAAGTTCTTGGAAAATGTGCTGCTTAAGGCTGGCGATGCCAAATCCAGTGGTGGCGGAAGTCTTAAAGATCTCGGTTTCTTTAATACCAAATTTAAAGAATTCGAATGGTTCAAGCGATTCTTTAAGATCAGCTTTATTGAGTATGAGGAAAACTGGTTTCTTTGACCTTAGTGCGGAGCGAGAAATCTCGAGATCGCGGAAATCAGGATACTTGGTGGAATCGACAGTGACTAAAATGAGGTCGGCAACTTCGATAGCATCTTCGATTTGGTCTTGGATGGAAGCCTCAAAATCATCTTCGGGGTTCTTAAGGCCAGCGGTATCAATTAAAGTGAAAGCATTATCAATAGTTGCAATAACATTATCGCGAGTGGTGCCTGCCTCACGGGCGACAATGGCGATATTTTTATGAGCCAAACGGTTAAGTAGACTGGATTTGCCAGCATTGGTTTGGCCGATTAGTGCAACGATTGGAAGCTTTTTCATGACTATATTTTAACATAGGAGTATAAACTTGTAAAATATGAAAAATATGGTGTAGTTAAAGCTAAGCTGTATGTGAAATAAAAAAGAGCCAGAACAGGCTCTTTACAAAACTAAAATGGTGATTCCGGCGGGAGTCGAACCCGCGATTTTCTGGATGAGAACCAGACGTCCTAGACCACTAGACGACGGAACCAGTACATTAAAATTAACATTTTCTGATAGAAAAGGCAAGAGAAAAAATGGATTAGTGGGGTAAGACACCGAGATTTAGCTTTTTAAGTCCTGAGTGTAAGAATTTAGAACCTAGCCAAAGATTAGTCGCAGTCAAAAGTGCGATCCTTGTAATCAAGATCGTCAAGCTCTGCAAAGGCACGAGGTTTGCCACTCATACCAAGATCGATACCATCATTCTCACGACGATACTCTTCATCTGACATATTACCAAGGTTATCTTCGTCTCCTTCGTCTTCTAATGAATTATCATCAGTTGGATCATTCTCATCATATCGTGAGCGGTCGAAATAGTCTGGTTGATTAGAGCCAGAATCCCATGAGTCTGCATCAGTATCGACGGTTTCTTCAAAAACCTCAGACATTTTACTATTTGGTTCACCGATATTGGTATGATATTGACCACTCATGCAAAACTCCTGATTAATTTGATTTGATTATAACAAATTCAGGACTTAATCGTAAGAGATTTTGCCATAGCTTTCGGGAATGGCGGAAATCCAAACACGGCCAGGTTTGAGCTTTATAATTTCTCCTTGGGGGTTTTTGAAAATAATCTGTGAGTTTGAATCTTTTTTATGCCAACTCCCCTCGAAGACGGTGCCATTTTGAAAAATATAGGCTGAACCAGAGCCGATAGTGGTAATGTCTTCATGATAATGATCGAGGGGGCTAGTTCGTTGGTTAACTTTCAGCACAATTACTACATCAGGATTAATTTGAGTCGGGGATGAGCAGTCAAATGGTGGATTTGGGTTCTCTTTAGTATTCTCACAGTTGTAGGAAAGGTGTTTTTCGCCATTTTGAAAACTACGAAGATAGGTGTTGGTGGCCTGATTATAGAGATAGTTTACGTTAAAATTTGTCTGCCAATTAAAATTAATGTGAATATTATGAACCGTGTTAAGTTTATTTTCTGCTTGTTCGGTTTGTTCGGTTGATTTTTTAACTAATTGTTGTTGAATAGAGGATTCATCGGGAGTGAGTCTTGAAAAAGGTTGGGGATGTGATCTTAGATCATTTTCTTTTTCACGATGAAACCTTGCAAGAAGCGGCCCGGAGGTTAAGAGGTTATTGGGTGCATAATAGCCTAGAAAACCAGAACGTGTCCAACGGCCATTACTGCGCCACATGTAGGTGTAAGACTCAGAGAGATGCTTATAACCAGTGCTAACGGCAGACAGTGCATCGTCGGCACCACCAGCATGAATGATGGTGCAATCAAAAGGTGAAACCCAGTCGAGGTGATAAACTCGGAGTGAACGAATGGGGCCAATAGCGCTTTGATTGACTGGGTTTTTAAAGATGGCGGCAAAACGAGTAATACCAGCTTCAGCGATTGCCTCAAAAACAATACTAGCGGAGTTTAGCCCAACTTGAGGCCTGGCACCGTCGACACCGTTTGGGATTTGAATACAAAAAATCGGTTCAGAATTAATGTCATTTGCAGCCTGTTCTGCTTGTTTGATAGTTAATTTTAAAGGTTTGCCATTTTGGTCGAGAATTGGCTGATTAGACTGATTGTATTGGATACCAGAGTGAGAGATAGGTTTTCCAGTGAGGTTATCGTAAAACCAGGTCGGCGTACCTTCAATCTCAGTAAGCTGTCTTGTGCTGGATTCTAGTGGCTCAGTAGGTTTTGGTAGTAATAAGAAAATGACGCTGGCGATGATGGCAGTCAGGAACGAACTAGTAATCAAGCCAAGGATTAGCTTATTGGAAAGAAGGTTTTTCTTGGGCAGATCCTTGTGAGTATTTTTGTCGATAGCGGGTTTTTCTATATTTTGATTATTTTTTGTGTCATCTGATTGTTTTGGATCTAGACTTTTTTCTTGTTTTCCCACCTGATTTCCCCTTAATTATTTGAGAGAGCGGTTCGAACCTTATTGAGTCTGGCGAGGGTACGGTTTTTGCCTAAGACGCGAAGAGTGAGATGCAACGCTGGACTAAAGACTGCAAAACTAACAGCAATACGAATGAGACTGAAGAATTCAGCAGGTTTTTTTGCAGTTTTAATTAGTAGTTCATTGAGAAGATTTTGGAGGTTGTCATCCGTCCAATCTTCTTCCTTAACATCATTGAGTGCTTCGATAGTTATAGTTAAAAGGCTGACCAATTCGTTTTCTGAATATTTCTTAAGAAACTTACTGTCCGTAATCATAGAAAGATCGACTGTGGGGTCTTCAAAGAAATATGTGGTCATAGTGCGAAGATCGGCAAGAGTTTTTAGGCGGTCGTAAATAATAGCGAGAACAGATTTTTTATATTCAACTGTTTCCTGCTTGGCGGAAGCTGGCCAGAAATCGATTGGCTTAAAAATATCATAACGTGAAAAATCTTCTGAACCTTTGGTCTCGCAAGTTCTAGCGAATAGTTCGTCAATTCCCTGTTCGGTGGCAATTTTGCGGATCCATTGGCCATTCATCCAAAGAATCTTAACCTCGTCAAAGCGTGCCCCAGAATTTTGGATACGGTCGACTGAGAATTTTTCAATTAATTCAGGAAGTGAGTAAATTTCTTGTTCAGTCCCATCATTCCAGCCAAGACAGGCAAGGTAGTTGACCATAGCTTCGGGGAGAATACCATCGTCGCGATACTCAGTAACGGACTTTGCACCATCACGTTTGCCAAGCTTTTTATTGCCAGTAGGAGCTAAAATATGTGGAAGTGAGACGAAGAGGTGTCTTGGAAAATCAAGAGCGTCATAGAGAGCTAGATAGTTTGGCGTACTGGAAAGATATTCCACACCACGGGTAATATGACTACATTCCATTAAGGTATCATCGATAATGTGGGCAAAGTTGTATGTTGGCATGCCGTCTTTTTTAATGAGGATAATATCATCACAAACCTCTGGTCCAGTATGGATATCACCCATAACTTCATCGTGCCAGCTATACTCTTTTGGGATGGTTTTAAATCGGATTGGTAGGCCTTCCTTCCATTCTGGTGGATTTTCTGGGCGATGATTACGATAGAGGTAAGGGATCTTTTTCGCCTCATCTTCTTGGCGATAGCGATCGATCTGCTCACTAGTAGTGTCATCGGCATAAGCACGGCCCTCGGCGATCAATTGCTTGGCCCACTTTAGGTAAATATCTTTTCTGGCAGATTGGATATATGGAGCAAAGGGGCCATTTTTTATTGGACCTTCATCCCATTCAAGATGGAGCCAGCGCATAGTGTCGAGAATTAATTCGGTTGCACCCTCAACAAAACGGGCCTGATCGGTGTCTTCGATGCGGAGAATAAACTGACCGCCAGCTTGTTTGGCGATTAAGAACGGATAGATGGCACTCCTAATGTTTCCGATATGGATATAGCCAGTTGGACTAGGAGCAAAACGGGTGCGAATTTTCTTCATAATGATTCTAGTATAGCACTTTTTGTCTACTAGAGAGAGGTTACGATGTTTTTGATTTGTTTCTTAGTGAGTTCACCTTGGAAATTGGTGATCTTGTATACGATTCCAGCATTAACCCAGGCGGCATTAGATCCGCTGACATAGATGGTAATTCCCTGCTCCTTAATAGCGTCGTAATCTTCACCCCATTTCTGCTTTACGAAACGATTGAGGAGAGCGGTGCTATCCCAAGGTAGTTTTTCTTCGGTTAGGGTAAACTTTGCTTGATTTGGACCAACAAAATCCATAGCAACACTATTATCTTGTGCGGTATAGACGCCAGAAAGGCGGTAGTCGCGTGGAACATAGCTTGGATAAGTTGCTTGGATTCCAGTTTGCATGGCGGCAACCTTAATAGAAATATCTGGCATATTGGATTGGACAACAAAGAAGAGGGCGGCTACGACGGCGGATGAGCAAAGAAAAGCAAAGAAAACGCGGGCGCCTTTTTTGTTATGCTTGGCTAGTGATTTAGTTGTCTTTACTGATTTCGAAACTTGGTTCTTTTTGACTAATGAAACTTGTTCTGCCTTCTGATCCAATTTCTGCATGCGACTAAAGGCGGACTCGACCGAGTGGGTAGTCATATTAGTGGCAGGGATATTAAGTGGAGCCTGTGTTTTACGAGGAGTTTTAGAGCTTCTAACGGACCTAGTAATAGACTGCTCGATTTCTGCAAGAGTTTTTGACTGAGATTTAAGTGCCTGACGTTTTTTGTATGAATTAGTAAAGATGGCGATTGGTTGGGTGGGTTGATTAAACAGTTCTTGTTCTTGTTCTTGTTTAGAAACAAGCGAAAAGGCACGATCGATCTTAGCTTGTTGATCAAAAATAGGAGTGGACTCTTGCCTTTCTAGTGCCAATGGTTGCGGCTTAGGAGATTCTCTTAATGGTGCAGGGGAGCCTCCTTTAAAAGAGGAAGCTAGATTGGTATTATCGTAAATTGTAATCTTTTTTGGTGCAGAAGTAATAGGTGAAGAAGTGCCAGGCTGTGAAATGGAAATAGATACTGGTTTTTTAGGTAAAGGCTTAACAACAGCCTTGTGCTTAAAAGTAATATTTACCGAGTTGTTATCTGAAGAAGATTGAGGAGCTGGTTGTTTTTTAGGCATGGAAGGAGTTGTCGTAGCTGCAGATGATACAGCAGTCTGCGGCTGAGGAGAAGGTGAGAGATAGGAGACCGGGCGTCGTACGTAGCGACGATTTAAAGTGGCAGATGCTTGAAGATTATGGTGAGTGCGCCTACTTGAAATGTCTTGGGTATATAACTGTCTTTGCATGTTTGTATTGTCTTCCTCACTCTTTATTACGCTTGTTGTTATTATAAACTATACCGGTTTGGAAAATCAATACTAATTAAACTTAGAATAGTTGTCATGCTATAATAAGACCAGTATGGACATCGAGAAACGTAAGCGAAATAAGCTAATTAGGATCATTTTTGTAGATATTATTATGTCACTTGCAGTGGTAGGTTTAGTTTTTGTGTTGGTGGCAGTAGTAGAGGGGTGGAGGCTTGGATCCAATTTAAAATTAGAGCAAAATGGCATGGCACAGATTGAATCCTTACCAACTGGGGCAAAGGTAGTAATCGATGGAAAACAGGATTTTAATGAGACAAATATCTCTAAATTACTGTCGGCTGGTGAGCACGAGATTACTTTGTGGAAGGAGGGGTTTGATTCATGGACAAAGAAGATTAATATTACTTCTGGGCTATTAACAAGATTAAAACACCCACGTTTATTTAAGCAAAATCGCACAACAGAAGAAGTGGCGGGTTATGCAAGCTTACGTTTTTTATATGCTTCACCAGATCATAAAAGTCTTTTAGCAGCAACAGATAATACGACAAAGTGGCAATATATTACTGCCCTTGGTGCCGACAAGGTTACCATTGAAGAGGTGGATGTTAAAAATATTTTTTCAGGTACGAGTGATGGCAAATTCCCTGGTGAAATCGTGCAAATCTCTTGGAATGAGACAAGTGAAAAAGTGCTTTTGCAGGTGAAGAGGGGTGAAACTTATGAGTGGGGTGTAATTAATTTAAAGAAAGTTAGCGAAAGTATTAATTTAACGCAGTCAATTTCGAAATACACAGAGAAAAATATTGAAAAGAAAACTGACTCTAGTTCTGAGAAACAGGCAGTCGAAGTCAAAAGGAATTTAACTCAGGTTGTAATCGGGGATGCGACGGCTAGTAAATTTATTGCTCTAGTTGATGGTAGCTTAAGGGAGATCGATACGTCGATGAAGACTCTTTCGGAGCCTTATCTAAAAAATATTGCTAAATTTAAGATTTCAGGATCACAAGTAATTTATCTAACAAATGCGGAGAAAGATAAGCGACAGGTAGGCATTTACCGTTTGGGCGACAAGGGTGGAATTGACATAGAAGTGATTGTGCGCTCTAAAAAAGACGCAACGGTCGGTTTGGCTCTTTCTGAGTTTGATAGCAAAAAATATCTATGTATTACAGTTGATGACCAACTGACTATTTATCGAGCGAATGATTATCCAATTTACGGAAATAATGATAATAACTTTGAAAAGATTAGTGAGGAAAAATTGGCTTTTATCCCTAATGATCTTGTGCGATCGGATAATGGCGAGTTCTTTATTGCAAAAAGCGATAAAAAATTTATGATTTATAATCTCGATCTCGAAGAGTCTAATTATGTTGATCATCAGAATAGTAATATCTCTTGGCTGGATAACTATTTGATGTTCGATGTGGTTGATGGCAAAATGGAGGTCTTTGACTTTGATGGTTTTAATCGACGTACGATTTTAGACAAGAATGTGGCTGCTGGGTTTGATGCTGTTATCAACTCAAATAATCGCTATATATATTATGTGGTGAAAACCGATAGCGGCTTTAGTTTGCAAAGAGATAAGTTGATCTAATAATAATTTAAAAATCTCTGCCTGAAGCGGAGATTTTTTGTTGATTTTTTAATTTGATTGGCCAGTTAACCAACGCCAAATTCGGTCGAAGAAGGAGTATTCGTTGGCTGGCATAACTGGATTATTTGAGTTGTTATTGGTTTCAGTTTGGGTATTTTCGGCGACAGCTGGCGTTTCGGCTTTGTTGTATGACGGATTAATCTGTTCGGCAGTGACAAGAAGACGGTAACGGTCGGTGCCAAGAGGAGTACAGGTAATGAGTGTGAGAAGTGGTTTATCAGTTGGATAAATTAGGGCGGCGACATTGGTTGGCTCAACAGTTTCGCGTTTAAAGACTTTGTATGTATAGCGTACAGAATTGTAGTTAATATAGATCAGATCGCCATCAACCAGGCGTTCAAGTCCGGAAAAGATAAACTTATATTGGTTGTTACTATAGATGTCTCCAGCTGAATGTCCTGAGATGACGAGGTTACCAATTTGACCAGGCATTGCATCAGCTCCAGGGATTTTAAATTGAACAACTCCGCGATTCATGCCATCGTTGATGGTGGCAGTGTCGGTGGAAAGATTATAAAGAACTGGGACGTCGACATTGAGTTTTGGAATCAGTAACCTTGGGTCAGCGCTCGGGGCTTCAGAGACTGTTGGGTCAATGGCGGTAATACCGGTATCTTTGGTGTTTCCTGGTGCGATATAGGCCATAATGGGGGCAAAGATGAGACGGTTGTATTGTAAAAATAGGATGAAAAGTACGGAGAAAATACCAGCAAAAAGTGGAACGAGTTGCTTATGTCGTTTTGTCAGCTTAAAGCTGGAGTTGGCTTTTTGACGAATTTTTTCGCGCAATGTGGTCTCTACGTGCTTGGTCTCGGCTATGGGGTTAGAAATAGTGTCTTGAGAAAGAGTATTTTGGGAATTCGTGGCTTGGATCTTGTTTTTTTCGGTTTCAATATATCTTTGGGCGGCTTTGGCGTAATATTCGCTATAGTATTTCTGATAATAATTTTGCCAATCAGAATGATATTTTTGCCAGTTATTAGTTTGGTTATTGAGGTTAATAGGGGTTTGTTTGAGTGAGCTGCGATTTTCGGTATTGTATTTCTGTATTAGGCTACTACGAAGGGTTTGCTCGCCCATAATACGATGTTCTACTTTGTGTTGATTGTTGTGAAGAAAAGAGAGTGCGGCAAAAGAACGACTGGTTTGCTGTAATTTATTTAGTGGTGAATTTTGGGCTGGAGAATTTTGAGAAGCAGAAACAGGGCTGTTATTAGAGTAAGCAGCCAGAACTTTATTGCGAGCGAGCTCGGTGACAGTTTGTCTTTGTCGATCGCTGGAAGATAGCCCACCATCTTTTGGATTCATATGTTAATTATAACATTGAAAAGCTATGTCTAGAAAAACTATTATAAAGAAAGTGGGGTTTTATGGTAAAATAAGACAGAGGGCGAATGGCGGAATTGGTAGACGCGCCAGACTCAAAATCTAGTTCCAGCAATGGAGTGTGGGTTCGATTCCCACTTCGCCCACCAGAAGTGTTGTAAAAAGGCTCATTTGAGTCCTTTTTTTGTTACAATAACAAAGTAGAAAGGACTGAAGCTGAACGTTCTAAATTCTAATGTCTCAAGATTGACTTCCATGCCGTCTGGAAAAAATATCCGTTGAACTAACTGTCTTATTTCGAGAGATTTTGTTTTTCTCCTAGAACGTCTTTAGCCTGTATACTATCGGTATATCTCATGTGAAATGAAGTGTTAAAAAATGTGTTAGGGGGGGCGAGCACATAACTGTCCCCAAAAAGCCCCTATAAACCACACAGGGGCTACGTGAGGGGGTTTTACGTCAGCCCCTAGTGTATGTGGCGTATTTGCTTCGCGATATTATTCTGCATAATCATTCCGTGAATGGCATCCTGAACCTGTTTTTTCATTTCGCTACCATTAGGGTGTGCAGCAGATGTTTCACCATAACTCACGACCTTTACGACGGTTCCACCTTCGCCATCAGGCACTTTTAGGTTTTCCGATATTTTATCGTAAGGTAGTTTATATCCTATTTTCACGCTTGGAAAAAGAAAAACCTGCATCTTCAGAGCGTTTTTTGAGTAAGTCAACTTTCTTATTATTTTTCTTATCAACAAGTACGCCCTCGGAAATAAAATAGCAGTTACCATCATATGTTTCAATTCCAACTGCAGATGATGCATAATCTTCTTGATTTTCTTGAGGAAACGCATCAACTCTGCGGGTGTAAGGTGTCTCACCAAAAGTTATCTCATCGCCAAACTTATTAAACATTACATCACCATCTTTATTCTGTTTATATTCTGGTGTGCGTCGTTGCTCAAATTTTCCAGCCATTGCTTCGACATCCTCCCAGCCAGTTTTATTACTAACCCTATTACCTTCGGAGTTTTTCGTTACAACCTCTTTTCCCATTTTCTACAGCTCCTCCATCTTAATTTAATTCCATTTTATCATAAAAGACCTTTAAGAGTGTTAGGTCTCGGCGAGTAGCGAAAGTGCTATTATAACTTTTTTCATCACCACATAAGAGGCTAGTTCCACGGGAATAAGAAACGTGTTTGATAGGGGTTGAACTCTATAGGAGGCTCTGCCAACTAAATAACTCTTTATTGATTGCGTTTCAATTCGAGTCTACTTCGCCCACCAAAACGACCTAATAGTCGATTTTTTTATAGGGATTTATTTGTTATAATGGTATTAGTTTTTTGGAGGTGGTAGAAATGGAAAATAAGAAACAGATTAACCGTAGTGTAATTGTGATTTGTGGCGTGCTACTAGGAGTGATTTTGATTGCTTTTGGCGTTTACCAGAATATGAATTCGGAATATTCGAAACTAAATCTGCCAACAGCCGAAAAAATACAGGCGGAGATAAAAACTAGCTATCAAGAAATAGATAATTTAAGAAAAGAAATGCTGGACGAGTATGAAAAGCATGGAGAATCAGCTGAATATGGACTGAAATCCAGACAAATACAAGAAAAAGAGGTGCTCCGGGCAGATTTAGAGGAAAGATTATTAAAAATTAATAACCATGAATATGACGGAGTGAAAAATGAGACCATGGGGAGATCTGCGCCATTATTTATCGGAGGGATTTTAGTAATAGTTGTGTCATTAGTAATATCGGGAGTATTATTCTCAATCGAGCAGAAGAAAAAATAATTATGGAAGAAATGAAAAAAGAACAGATTATAGTAGGGCTTAGTCAAGAGGAAGTAGAAGTAAGGAAGACGGCCGGACTGACAAATAAAGCAGTGGAGGCTCCCTCGAAAACAGTCGGAGAAATTATTGTTTCCAATGTTTTTACGTATTTTAATTTTGTCTTCTTGTTACTTGCGGCGTTATTGATCTCTGTACGTTCATTCCGGGATTTAAGTTTTTTGCCCCTGATTTTTATTAATTCCCTGATCGGTATTTTGCAAGAATTAAGAGCAAAACAGATTTTGGATAAATTGACCGTTTTGAGTGCGCCGGAAATTGGCGTGATGCGGGATGACGAAGAGAAAATGATAAAGACACATAATTTAGTGATGGATGATGTGATGGTGCTGACCGCTGGCTACCAAATACCGGCTGACGCGGTGGTGATTGATGGTGAGGTGGCAGTGAATGAGTCGCTATTAACTGGAGAATCAGACGATATTGTAAAAAAGACTGGAGATGAACTATTCTCTGGTAGTTTTGTGGTTTATGGTAAATGCTATGCCAAGGTGACGAAGGTGGGGGCTGAATCATATGCAGCAAAATTAACTATGAAGGCAAAAGCGATTCGTGTGGGCGAGCAGTCGGAGATCTTAAGGTCGTTAAATAGCTTTGTGAAGTTGGCAGGTATTGCGATCATTCCAATTGGTATTATTATGTTTGGACAGCAGTACTTTTTGCACAGTGCAACAGCAAAGGTGAGTATTCAGGCGATGGTGGCGGCAATTATGGGTATGATCCCGGAAGGACTGTTTCTGCTTGCTTCGGTAACACTGGTACTTTCTGCGGTGCGTTTGGCTCAGAAAAAAGTTTTGGTTCATGATATGAAGTGCATTGAAACTTTGGCGAGGGTAGATGTTTTATGTGTTGATAAAACTGGCACTATTACAAGTGACCGCATGAATGTTGAGCAGATTCAACGAATTGTGGGCGAGGATAACGGAGATATTTTGCCTGATCAGTTTGAGCAACTTTTGAAGAAAGTAGTAGCAGAGCAATCTGGAGACAACGAGACAATGCGAGCTTTGAAACGATATTTTGAAAAATCAGAAGAGTCAGTCGAGGAACATAACGCTTTATCTGATCTTACCGGTGAGGTGATAAGAGTATTGGGATTCTCTTCAAAGTATAAATATAGTGGTATTTGTTTTAAAAAGAAAACATTAGTAGTGGGGGCGCCTGAGTTCGTATTAGGGGATGATTTTAAGAAATATGCAAAAACCTTTAATCGATTTACGGAAAAAGGCTATCGTGCCTTGGTATTTGGTGAGTATCAAGGGCAACTGTCTGGAAAAAAAGAGCAGACAGAGATGGCTTTGACGGAAAAAGTTAGACCGCTACTCGTGATTGTGTTATCTAATGAAATCAGAAAAACCGCACCAGCAACTTTTGCGTATTTTAAAGAGCAGGGTGTAAAAATCAAGGTGATTTCTGGTGATAATGCAAGAACTGTGTCAGAAGTAGCAAAAATGGCTGGAGTAGAAGGAGCGGAAGACTATATAGACATTTCTACCGTTAAGGATGCTAAAGAATTTAAGGCGGCAGTTTTAAAATATACGGTATTTGGCCGTGTGAAGCCGGAAGAGAAGTTAAAAATGGTGAAAATTCTGAAGGCGGCTGGTCGTACAGTGGCAATGACGGGGGATGGTGTGAATGATGTACTAGCGCTAAAAGAGGCGGATTGTTCTGTGGCAATGGCTTCTGGTTCACAGGCGGCAGTCCAGGCCTCGCAACTAGTCTTACTAGAGTCTGATTTTGCAAGAATGCCAGCAATTGTTAAGGAGGGGCGACAGGTAGTAAATAACCTTGAGCGATCTGGCTCCCTGTTTCTCGTGAAGAATATTTTTTCATTCATTGCAGCGATTTTGTCAATTAGTTTTGGTATGATCTATCCTTTACTTCCGACGCAGGTTTCCCTTGTGACGATGTTTACAATTGGTATACCAAGTTTCTTCTTGGCGCAGATTCCTAATCAGAATTTAATTAAGGGTAACTTTATTTTGAACGTTCTATCAAAAGCTACACCGGCAGCAATGACAAATGTTGTGGTGGTCTGGACCTTAGTGTTTGTGGCACGGGCACTACATATCGGACAAGTGGAGCTTGGGATGCTTTGTGTCTTAGTGTGGGAAGTTGTAGGTTTGGTTTACTTATACAGAATTTGTCGTCCATTTGATAATATCTGGAAGAAGTTAATCGTAGGGGGCTGTGGGTTTGGTATGATCTTCTGTATGATTTTCTTGCAAGACTTATTTGGTGTGACATTTAACATTTCTTATCTTGGCTGGATTGTTTTCGCAATTACGGCTTGCTTAGTCTTACCAGCCATGGTTTTCTTTGAAAAGTTATTAGCTGTGATTTATTTCAAATTCTTCATAGGGTTTGTGCAAGAAAAAATTATCGAGAAGAAAATCTTTAGAAAATATTAATTAAAAAGAGCTCTACTTTAGGTAGAGCTCTAATAGTTTATTGATTTGCGTGGATTGAAGAACGGAGTCTTTGGCTTTAATAACATTTTTACTCATTTCTTCAATTAATGCGGGGTGCGCGAAGAGTTGATCGATAGTATCGGTCATAGCGGCAACTGAATCATTTGAGGAACGAAGCCCGCCATGCTCTGGGACAACTTCGTCCATGGCAGGATCTGCGTAGAGGATGGGCAAACCACAGGCGACAGCCTCTAAGATGGTCATACCTTGCGTATCAAAGCCGTATGAATTAATCACTGAAATATGCTGATTTTGCATGAAATTGAAAATTTGTTCGTGTGGGACAATTCCTAAAAATTTAATTTGACTAGACTGAAGGTGTGATTTTGCAAAATTTTTAGCTTCTTGCATTTGATTACCATCGCCAATAATAGTTAAATCGATTCTATCTTTATGTTTTGAGTTTGCGACAGATTGAAGGAAAGGAAGGATACGTTTTTCCTTAGAGAGTCGGGAATTCCAAATGATGCGCAGATGTTCGTTTGGTTTAAAAAAGCGAACAGAGAAACTTAAATTTTGCAAATAGGAGTCGTCGACGCCGTTGGAAATAACGTGAATCGGTTTTTTGACGCCGTACTGTTTAAGATTTTTAGCAAAATGGGCGGAGGGAGAAATTACGGCGTCGGCAAGAT
>ERZ772974.1597-NODE-1597-length-14577-cov-4.038218_pt1 | contig 14577 bp, 14 predicted proteins | sample MGYA00580671_ERZ772974 | MGnify/ENA primary metagenome ERZ772974 (study PRJEB29015, sample SAMEA2738065) | human oral metagenome | biome: human oral; feature: human-associated habitat; material: saliva | place: China | collected 2218 ... | reverse complement strand
CTCCAGCTTCATATCCTACATAGCCTGGAGGTGCACCAACTAGCCTTTGGTCACTATGTTCATGGTTATATTCAGACATATCAAATCGTATGCATGCATTCTCATCACCAAATACAAAACTCGCTAGAGATTTTGCTAGTTCAGTTTTTCCTACACCTGTAGGTCCCACAAAAAATAGAGTTCCTTTTGGTTTTTTTTGTTTTGAAGAATGTTGTAAACCTGAAAATCCAGTGTATGCACGTATTATAACATCCTTCACCTTAGAAATAGCAAAATCCTGACCTTTAACTCTATTCCCTAATTCCTCCTCTATTCGCTCTATCTTATCTTTTGATAATTCCTCCCAAGGACTGACTTTCTCACCATATTTAAATAAATTTATAAGTTTTTCAAATGACATTTTTTCTGAAATTTGTCGTGATAACTTCATCAGCTGAGCAATTTCTTTCAAAGAAAACCCATCTAGTGCATCAATAAGATCATCTTTAGCGGTTTTATCCGAAATAATATCTTGGGTAATATTTAAACAAGAACTATTTATGTTTATAAAATGTTCTCTTTCCTTATGCCCTGGTAATGGTATATTTACAGAGCCAACCATGGAATTATTTAAATAAAATGCTGGAGGAATCATTGCATTATTATGCGCAACAATAATAACAATATTTCTAATGTCAGCAAAGTTACTGTCAAGCATATTATATGACTGCCCTGTTTCAAGAACCTTTCCCAATGTAGCCAAATAGTCTCGTTCTTTTTCCGATAAAGAATTTGCATTTCCAAATATATAATCTGAGTAATCTAATACAAAAGCAGTTTTATTAGAACTATTTTTCATAATATTTAGCATATAAGGAAAAAAGTAGGGTGTCTGAAAAACTATTATTAACTTTAGCATTATGTTTTGGTATAATAGGGGCACTTTTAGGAATGAAGATTTTCAGACATAAAACAAAAAAGAAATCCTTTAAAACATCTATAATTTTAATTATAATAATACAAGTAGTCACAGTATATTTTTTGACTTTAAATAAGAATGTTTTAGATGAAATCATAAAAATAATAGGGATATGGTAGTAAATGGATAATAATGAAGATAAAAGATTTGATGAAAAAGATGAAAGAGGTTCATTTGATAGTCAAAAAGAACAACTAAAATCAAGGATAAAAGAACAAACAGTAGATAGAGCAAAAGAGAATATTAAAGAAAAGGCTCAAGAAAAATTAAAAGAAACAATAAGAAATGTTACACAAAGAGGTAATGGGGCTACTGGAACAGAAGGAGCAAGTACAGCAGGAGCAACAGGAACTGCAACAGAAACAGCGGGAGCCGCAGCAGGAACAACAGGAACAGCAGCAGAAACAGCGGGAGCTGCAGCAGGAACAGTGGGAGCCACAGCAGAAACAGCGGGAGCCGCAGCAGGAGCAACAGGAGCTACAGTAGGTGCAACAGGAGCCGCAGCAGGAACAACAGCAGCTACAGTAGGTGCAACAGGAGCTGCAGCAGGAACAGCGGGAGCCGCAGCGGGTGCAACAGGGGCCGCAGCAGGGGCTGCGGTAGGAGTAACAATATCATTTGTGCTTGTAATAATGTTGGTTATATTAATAATATTAGCAGTAATAGGTCTTATTGCAGCACTTATGTTTTTACCATCTTTTACATTATCTACAGTTAAAGAATGGATTGAAAGTGCAATAAATGTAACAATGCAATGGCTTGGAGGAGGAGATTCGGCCAAATTCAAACAAGAAGAGATAGCACATGTTTTAGATAATGCTACATATATAAGAAGAATGGGATATAACCTATATAATGATGGATATATATATAAGAAATTAGACCAAATGGAAGTAGAAGCAAAGGCAGCCAAAAGGAAAAAAGAAGTAGACAAAGAAACAGGCCTTGAAAAAGTAAAATTAGGAGAAATAACTGATTCTGATGTGTATGTCCCAGAAGAAGGAATATATGAAGACGAATCTGGAAATGTAAAAGCATTATCATATGAAAATAGTCCGCTTTTAATGTATACTTGGATAAATGGATATACATATTTTATAGATGAGATGCCAGGAATATGGTTTAATTTAGGAAAAACATTAGGAAAAATAGGAGAAGCAACAGGAAATTTCTTTAAATGGGTAGGTGAAAAGGTTGGATTATATAATCCTACTGAAGAAGATAAAAATAAAGCAAATGGTGCAATAAAGTTTCCGGGAATGCTTAAAATAAAAGATGAAAGTAGAAAAGATTTTGTAGAAAAATTTGCTAACAGGGCACCTAAAGTTACAATAGATCTAGATTCATATACAATGAGGACAGAATCTAAGGATTTTTTTGGAAATAATAAAAGTAATGTTAATTATACATATGAAATTCAAGGATGGATTGGTAGATATGGGTTACCATTAAATCTATTAATTGCAATGCATAAAGCAACAAATGCACCTGATATGCTTGTAGAACTTATAAAAGGTACAAAATATGAAAATGGTAAATATGAAAAAACAAAGTTAAATATTGAATTAGTAGAAATACATGGGAGTCGGAGCTATAGAATTAGAATTACCTAAAGATGTTGGATATAATGGAAAATTATATTATGAAGGTGGTGTAGAAGCAAAAGAGCCTATAGATAAGAGTAAGAAAATATTTTTTAAAACTGCAAAAGGGAATTTTTATGAAGTTACAAATAAGGATGCAGCAATAGATAAGAATGGTAAAGCCATAAGTACAGCGGGGAAAAATGTCGGAGTTGATGATGATATGGTTCAAAGGAATGGATTATTTGATCTTTATGATAAAGGACTTGATGAAGAAAAAGTAAAGAAAATATTTAAAACTATAACTAAAAAATTTGGAAAAGCTAGTGGTACAAACATAATACATAAAGTTATTCCAAGATTAACATTTAGTGAGAATCACTGGTATAGAGATATATATTTTAAGCAAAAGAAAGGTGATAAATATGTTGATATAGATGGTGATTATTTAATAAAGACAGGTGAAACATGGCTTAAAAGGGATAAAGATGGAAATGCAAAAGAAGAAGAATCAAAGCGTGATTGGGATGCATATCTTCCTGAAACTGAAAAAGAAGTGAAAGAAATGTTGGAAGCATTTAAAACATTAGGTGTAAAAAAAACATTAACACCAATAACAGCAGCTGATGTTGATAATGAAAAATCTTCTAAAGAATTAAAAGAAGCAATTAATGATTTAACAGAGATTATAGGTGAAAATAGAATACAATTGGCTGAAGTATATTTGGGACAAGATTTTTTTGACAAACAATATCAAGATGGTAGAAGGGGAATGGTAAATAAAAGGCTCCTAGATTTAATAAATAATTATGCTTGGTATAAATATGATGGTACAGAAGCAACAGCTACAAAAATAAATGAAGATAGAGAAAAGAATAAAGATAATTTACTTCAAAAATTAGAAACAAATACAAATCCTTTGAAAAAGAGAATAACTTTTTCAGATAATATAATACAAGCTGGAGCACTATTACAACAGTCAGATGATTTGGATTCAAAATATGCATATAAGGATTTAAAAGAATTACTTGTAGAATTAAAGTACTATAAGAGAGATGATTTAAGAGATCCAGTAAGAAAAGTATTGACTTGGCCACTGTATAAAACAGGAATGGGTGAAACATGGCCAGCTGGAGAAAAAAATACAGAACTTAATAAATATGGTGTTAAAATATTATCAGAAGAAGCTGTTAAGGCAGAGTTTGGAGAAACAGAAAGTGTTTATGAAAAAACAGAACTTGAAAAGGTTAAGAATAAGATAATAGAAAAAGAACGTGAAATAGATGAAGCTAAGAAGAATTCTTCAGATTCAGAAACAGATAGAGATAAAAAAGTAAAAGATTTAGAAAAAGAACTAGAAAGTTTGAAAGATGAATATGAATCAACAAAACTTAGATTATTAGAGGAATCAACAACAAGGATTGCAGCATCAGGAACAGATGAAGAACTTGCTAAAACCTTACAATCATTGCAAACAGATCTTGCAAAAGAAACAAAAGAAAATGTTAAAAATAGTATAAAAAAGAGAATTAAGATTATTGAAGATGAACAGAAAAAGAGAAAAGGTGAGGTTACAAAAGATAATAAATCAAATGAAGAATCAACAACAAAACCTTCAGAAAACTCAAATTCAGGTAAGAATAATACAAATGGAAATAATTCTTCAGGATCAGATTCAAATAAAGATAAAGATAAGAATAAGAATAAAAATAAAAATTCAAACTCAAACTCAAATACAAGTTCAGGGTCAAGTTCAACTAATAATAATTCAAATAAGGGATTAAAAGATGATCCTGTATATAGAAAATTAAAAGCAAGATATGGACAAGGATATAAGAAAGATGAATATGTGGTTGCACCAGTTACAGGTAAATTAGAAAAAGGGAAAGATGGAGAAATAATAATAAAAGCGCTTGACGAAGATGATTTACCAAATGTTCCAGAAGGATATAAGAGATTTTATGAAACTGAATATAAAGGAATAATTGCAGGATACAAGATTAAAATAGAAGGAGTTGAACAAGGTATAGAAGAAAATAAAAGTTCATATAAACAACAAATAAGTAAAAATTCAATTTCGAAAATAGTTGATAAAGATGAAAGAGAAAAAGTAGAAAAAATTGAAAAAGAAAAAAAAGATGCTCCTAAAGTACATGGAGAATATGTAAAAGAGGGGACTGTTATTGGTAAAGTTAAAGATGCAGGACAAACAGGATATATCCATATTGTAATGTATAATAATGATGAAAGTATTGTTGATAGGCCGGGGGATTATTTTGTTAGAGGAAAATCTGGAGGATTTGTTATAAAGATTGATGATAATTATGATACAAGAACATCAACATATGATGGAGAGCTACCAGAAGAAATATTTAATGAATTAGATCCAGATGATCCAGAATCTGCAGAAATATTTAAGAAAATGTTTGCAGGATGGGTACAAGGAAAAGAAACAATTATGGAAAAAGATCCACAAGCTTTTCTAAATATGCAGAAAGAATATGGTGTTAATGCAATATTTGCAGCAGCAGTAACAATGATTGAAAATGGAGGAGGAACTAACCTCCAAATAGGTGGAGAAAACTACTTTAGTCAAAAAAATGGAACAGATGGTGGTTGGAGACAGTTTAGTGGTGTTCAAGATGCAGTAAATGCATTTGGTAAAAATATAGCAAGAGGAACTTATTTCTATAGGGCTGGAAAATATGATGTAAGAACTATAGGACCTACATATTGCGAAAGAAAAGAAGGCGCAGATAAACAATGGGAAGACTATGTTGTAGAATTTATGACAAAAGCTCTTAAAAAAGCAGAAGAGGAAGGATATTAGTATGAAGAAAAAGATAACAACATTTATAATATTTTTGATTATAGTAATAATATTAATGAACAATATTCTTTCATATGCAGATGATGAGATAAAAAGCTTTAATATTATAGCAACACCACCTATTACAACAGAAAGAGTAAAAAAACTTAAAGAAAAAGAAGCAAAGGAAAAGTCAGGTAAAGGTAGTATATTTTCAGAACTATATCAAGGGAAAAAACAAGAAACTATTGATCCTAAAGGAGAAAATAAGTGGAATGTTCCATTAATGCTTCAAAGTGGAATAACATTGCCATTTGGTTCAGGTACAGTATCAACACATGGATGTGGTCCTGCAGTATGTGCAATGATTATGAGTGCAATGAATAAGCAAAATGTATCAATAGAAGAATTAGCAGTAAGGTATAATAAATATAGTAATGCTAATGGTAGTGATATTGGTCTCTTAAAAGTAGCAGCATCAGAATTATCTAATGGAGCAATAGAAGTTCTAGAAACAGAAGATAGAAATGTTATGCTAGAAAACTTAAAAAAAGGAAATTTAGTAGCAGCTCTTGTAAAGGATTCTAAATGGGCACCTGATTATATTCATTGGGTTGTATATAGAGATATAACAGAAGATGGGAAAGTGTATATAAATGATTCAACATCTATAGTAAATACAAATAGTGGACCATATAGTTTAGATGAATATGAAGGAAAAGCTATAAGGTATGCAGTGTTTGTAAATAGAAATAGGTAGATATATGAAAAAGAATGTTTGACATATAATGTGTTAAACATTCTTCTTTTGTAGCTAATTTTTATTTGATGAATAATTAAGATATAAAAATACTGTTAAGATTAAATAATTATTAAAAAGATTTTGATAAAAGAAAAAAGCTTGATTTAACAAGCTTTTTAAACATAAATATTTGGTTGCGGAGGCAAGACTCGAACTTGCGACCTTCGGGTTATGAGCCCGACGAGCTTCCATCTGCTCCACTCCGCGATACAAATAAAGTATAGCATAGTTAGTAATTCTTGTCAAATAAGGGGATTAAAATATCTGCTATTGTAAAATAATTAGTTGATGAATAACTGATTAAATTTTTGTAATAATAATATATATTATTATTATAATATTATAATATATGATTATATAAATATATGAGAGGTTAGAATATGTCAGAAAAAATAGATGAAATACAACAGAAATTAAAAGAACATGGATATTTTGCATCTAAAGATTTAGCAAAATTAGTATTATTATTTAATGAAGCAGGTAAAAGAAACAGAAAAAGTATTCCAACATTACTTCTATAAGGAAAGTCTGGTGCAGGTAAAACTTTTTTAGCAGAAACTTTTGCAAAGATGATTGGAGCAGATGAAAAATTTGTTCAATGTTTTCCTAGAATGGGAACAGAAAATTTTCAATATGATGTTAATATAGAAGGGGTTATTAAACAAGATCCAGATAAATCATTAAAAGAAGGTGTACTTTTACAAGCTTTAAACAGTTCAAAAGAAGGCCCAGTAGTTCTTGTTATAGATGAGCTTGATAAGGCGAGACCTGAGGTAGATTCATTTTTATTAGATTTTTTAGAAAATGGTAGATTAACTACAGGAACTGATACATATACAAAAGGTGAACATTCAATTTACACATTTATAACATCAAATGATAAAAGGGAGATTGATGATGCTCTTTTAAATAGAAGTAAAAGAGTTGAAGTTCCAAGACCAGAAAAGGAATTGTTTTTAGAAATATTAGGATTACCTAAAAATCATTATTTAGGATATGTATATGATAAATGTCCAGATTTTTCAATAAGACAGGCGAGACAATATCTGGAAGATCTAGAAGTTTTAGGTGAAAAAATAGATGAACAAGCATTATCACAATATATAAATCTGGGAGAACTTGAAATAAATACACTTGATGATTTACAAAAAATGAGAGAAATAGATGATGAAAATTTTGAAGTTCATATTAATGATCTACAAAAATGTAAGATAGAAATTAGAACCGACTTATATGAATGTGATGCTGAGGCATGGAATAACTTTTTGAACAAACACAGTAAAGAATATGAATTTATTTCAGAAGAAGAAGAAAATTATGGAGAATTAGAAAGAAAATTATATGTTGTTGTACCTACATTGGAAAAGTTGAAACTTTTAAGGGAAGAAGGAGTAGATTTTACAGGATATGAAGGATGGTTTGAATTTGAAAAAGAAAAAGAAAAAATGACAGATGAAGATATTGTGTGGGCTGGAAATGTTGAAGATAAACAAGGAACAAAGTTTGGATTAGTAAAAAATGGATTATTTAAAGTTGTAGAAAAAAATGAAAAAACATACATTTTTTTAGATTCTGGTACAAGAAGTGAAATTGAAAAATATGAAAGATGTCAACAAAATAAGGAAGATATAGAAAAAGAAGACCAAATAGAAGAAACAGTAGAAGAATATGAAGTTGATGAAGATTATGAAAAAGATGAAAAAGAGAGAGAGTAAGGAAAATTGATATTATGATTTTTAAAGTTAATATTGATAAATTGTTTGGAGGATTAGAAGAAAAAGTAATTGAAGAACAAAGAAATATAGGAGAAAAAAGTAGAAGAAGGGAAAAAGAATGAGAATGAAGAAAATGCAGAAACCAATAAATATGAAGGAAGTAACAATGGACAAGAAGGAGGAAAGTAAAATGTCAGATATACGAGAAAATAAGCAAGCATTGAACAAATTAATGCAAAAAATTGGAAATGCAGTTCTGCCTGTGTTGGAGAATGGTTGGAAAAAAGTTGTGATCGGGTATTTTATTGAAATATCTAATGTAACGCATCTTCAATTCTTTGTGTTGAATAAAGATGAGGATGATTATTCCGATTTGGTTAAGTTATCATGGGATACAGAACGATATAATGATGCCATTATTAATATTGAAGATTTGTGTAAGGAATTACACACTCTGTGCAAACAAGTAAATGATTCTTGGACATCGTTTAGCTATATCCTTGAGGGAGATGGTACATATAAGGCAGATTATGGATATGATGATATAGAAAGCTATGATTCACGCTTTATTATGGAGTGGCAAAGCAAGTATTTAGATTGAGAGGTGATGTGCGGTATGGGAATTATTACTTCTTCAGAGGATATTCTGATTAGTGCAATGTCATCTAAACAAACATAGTTGAAATTACAGCATTGTGTTGGTTCATTAGATAGATTTGAAGAGTTTAGGCAAGGAAAAAAAGAAATAGAAGAACAAGAAGTTAATGAGAAAATTGTTGATGATGCAAATGGAGAATTAGTATATGAAATAGATGAAGATTATGATAAATCTGAAAAAGAAAGAGAGTAGGGAAAATTAATATTATGATTTTTAAAGTTAATATTGATAAATTGTTTGGAGAATTAGAAGAAAAAATAATAGAGGAACGAAAAAACATAGAAGAACAAAAAGAATTAGAAGAAAAACAAGATCAAGATGAAGAATTAGAATATGAAAAAGAGGATAAATCTTTAGAATCACCAGAAGGTGCTAAAGAAACACAAGAAGTTCATGAACCGACAAGTAAGGAAACTGAAGAATCACATGGAGGAGATGAAGCTTCTAAAGAAATAAAAAATTCACCTAATGCAGTGAAAGACGGAGAAAATAGTGATAGAGAGAAAAAGGTAGAAGAAGGTAAAAAGTCAGAAAATAAGGAAAATGCAGAAACTAGTAAACATGATGGAAGTAACAATGGTCAAGAAGGGCAAGGAAAAGGAAGTGGAGATAAGAATAAAGAAGGAATGGGTGAGAAAGATAGTAATGATAGTGGAACATCGGAAAAAGGAAATAAAGATGGAAAACAAAAAAACAATACTGGTGGAATAGGCGAAAATGATGATATAAGTGGTGAAGAAAAAAATAATAATAGAAAAGATGAATATTATATTACAGGTAGTGGTAAAAATCCATCCAAAATAAAGCCAATTACGAGTCCTGAAGAATTAGAAGAACAGATAAAAGAAATGTTTGAAAGAAAAAGAATACAAGAAGAGTTGGCTAAAAAAGAGAATAAAGATGAATATTTGAAAAAATATATGATTGAAATTATAAAAAAAATAGCAGCAAAACATGCTGGAATAGATAAACAAGACGGTAGTGAAACATATGATAAGAAAAGAATATTAGAACATATATTAAAAAAACAAAGTTATAAAATAATGGGAGATAAATATGACTTAAAAGATGCTAGATATATTCAATTTTTTATAGATACATCAGGAGTATATGGAAATAGTTCAAATAGGTTACTTCAAGATTTTATGCCAGAAGTAGTTTCATTACTAGCAAAACAAGGATATGATTGTCATTTAGCAGCATGTGGGAATGGATTTTATAGTAGAGATATGGTAGAAGACAAGGTATATAATACTAGGAAGACATTAGAAAAATATAATGCAGGAGAAGTAAGTAAAATTGCATGTCCAACACCTCTAACTGCAGCAAAGATGGCAAATGATGCAGAGTTTTCAATAATTCTTGCAGATTTTGATGGGTTATCTTCAATATGCGAAATGGCAAGTTTGTGTAATTCAGATAAGGTTCCATACTTATTTTGTACAGAAGATAGATATTCATGGGATGATCCTACTGCTCATGATTGGGTTGATCCAAATATGTGTGATTATAATCCAGAATTGGTATATGATGTATCGATTAATGGAAATCCAACATTAGAAAAATATCATAATGGAGAATATAGTTCTAATTATTATGATGAACGTGATGATGAAGATGATTATTATGATAGAGATTATGATGATTAATAAGTATAAGGAGGAAGAATGATTGATAAAATAGATATAACTAAAAGATTAACAAGATTTTTTAAAAGAGCTAATATTGAAAGTTTTTTTAAGATAATTATAGTAAGCTACTTATTTGATAAAACTAGTCATTTAGAAAATATAGTTGGAAAAGAAAATAGTATTGCAATGTTAGATAAGTATATATATAACTTACAAGAAAATGTTATAGCATTTAAAAAGATAGAAAAATATCATTCAATATATGTACAATATAATTATGATGAAAAAAAAGTATATTACCATATGTCAAATAATTACAATAAGCTTATAGAGTTAGATGAAAAAATTTCAAAAGAACGAATTATAAAAGAGTTTAAAATAATGATATATAAGGAATTAGAAAAAATTGTAAATATTCATAGAAAAGGTGGAAAGATTTTTTCTAACGGATATTATATAGAAGATGAAGATGGAAGATATCCAGATTATGGTGGACATTATTCAAATATAATAGATATTTTTGCAGAGTATGAGGTTTGTGATATATTAGGAATTAATGATAATATAATTGTATATTTAGATGAAGCAAAAGAAAACTTTGTATATGCAAGACATATAAGTGTAAAGAATTCACAAGTTATGTGTTATGCAGAATTTATTAGAAAAATAATATCAGAAAAATTATTCTATTTTGCAATGAATAATCCAAAAAAATATTCAAAAAAAATGATAGATGAATTTGATGAAAAATATAATTATATATTAGATAAGAAATATGATCTAAAATTAAAAAGAGATGATATATTTTCAACGATAGAAAGTTATTTAATACATATCGTAGAAAATCCAGATGATAATATGATCCTTGAATATCATAAAGAATTAACATATATATTTGAAGAAATAAATAGAAATATAGGGATTAAAAATGCAAATAAGCTATGTTTAAATCAAACGATAGGGATAAATAAGAATTGAAAGAAGGCAATAAAATGATTGAAACTTGGATGGAAAAAAATAATACAAATATGAAAAATGAATATTTTTATACTAATGATAATAGATTAAATCAATTTTTGAATAGACAGATTTCATTAGATACTATAATAGAAAATGAAATGTTTGATTTTAACAAAGAATTGTATAATAAATAATATAATAATATACACATGCGGAATGAATTGAATTTCAGCATGTATATTTGACAATTAGCTAGAAATATAGTATTATTTACTTACGAAAAAGAAGAAAATGATCTCACCTTAAGAATATGTTAGGACTAAGGTTAATAATATAATAATAAAACACATGTTATAGTTATGTGTTATATATTTTATATGGACTTTCTTTTTTTTGGTAAGTCTATTTTTTTGGAGGTAAAATATAAAAGGACAAATAATGAATGACCAAATTAAGGTTAAAAAATTAAAGGTTATTGATGAAAATGGTGAACAACTTGGAGTAATGGATACAGAAAAAGCACAAGAAATTGCAGATTCTAAGGGATTAGATTTAGTTTTAGTGTCTCCTGATATGACAAATCCGGTAGGAAGAATTATGGATTATGGAAAGATGGCATTTGAGAGAGCTAAAAAACAAAAAGAATCTAAGAAAAATTCTAAAATGGCAGAAACTAAGGAAATAAGGTTATCTGCTAATATTGCAACACATGATATGAATTTCAAAGTGAAAAATGCTAGAGAATTTCTAAATAAAGGAAATAGGGTTAAAGTAACAATGAGATTTAGAGGAAGAGAAATTGTTAAAACTGATATGGGTAAAGAAGTATTAGTTAAGTTCGCAGAAGAATTAGAAGAAATTGCAGATGTATCAAAACAACCATCACTAGAAGGAAAATCAATGTATATGATATTATCAAAGAAAAAATAGTATATTTTTAAAGGAGGAATATATGCCAAAAATAAAAACAAATAGAGCAGCAGCAAAAAGATATGCTCACACAGGAACAGGTAAGTTAAAAAGAACTAAAGCAAATAGAAGACACTTATTAGCAAATAAAACAAAGAGACAAAAGAAGACAGCAAGAGTACAAGATGGAATGGTTGATAAATCAAGAGTAAGACAAATTAAGAAACTATTACCATATGGAAAGATTAAATAGGAGGTAGAAAATAATGGCAAGAATAAAAGCAGGTAAAACTACTAGAAAAAGACATAAAAAAGTAATAAAACAAGCTAAAGGATATTTCGGAAGAAAAGGTACAAATTACAAGATAGCTAAACAAGCTGTTATGAAATCAGGAGTTTATTCATATTTCGGAAGAAAGAGAAGAAAAAGAGAATTTAGAAAACTTTGGATAATAAGAATAAATGCAGCAGCAAGAGCAAACAATGTTACTTACAGTCAATTAATAAACGGGTTAAAGAAAGCTAATATAAACATTAACAGAAAAATGTTAGCAGAAATGGCTGTAAATGATGCACAAGGATTTAAAGCTTTAGTAGAAAAAATAACAAAATAATTTAAATGATTTAAATTAAAGATCTCATTTTTGAGATCTTTTTCTAATATAACTGTTTGACAAACCACATATGTGAATATATAATTTAATTATTAATAATCGAGAAAAGGAACTATCATGAAAAACAAAGGGATAATGGATAAAGTAATAACTATAGTAAAATGGATAGCTATAATTATTATTGTAATAGCAGCAGTTCAAATAACTGTAAATTTAGGAACAAAATATATAAGTTCTTCACCTAAAACTACTAAACTAGGATTTGAAAATGTTGGACAACTTGTAACACAAACGGCATATTTAACAGTTGTAAAAGATAATAAGAAAAATATAGATTTTTTTAATTTATTTAAAATACCTTTTACAGAAACAAGAAAGATATTTAGCTATGATATAGAAGTAGATGCAGGAGTTGATTTTAGTAAGATAACATATGATGTAGAAAAAGAACAAAAAAATGTTAAAATAAAACTGCCACATGCAAAAATATATAAGGCTAAGATAAACACAGATTCATTTAGATCATATTTAGATTCTGATAGTATTTTTACAAAAATAAATATGAGTGAACACAATGAAAGTCTAAAGAAAATGGAAGAACAAGCTGTAAAAGATGCAGAAGCAAATAATATGTTAAAATTTGCAGATGAAAATGCTAAAAGAATTATAAAAGGGCTTGTAAATTCAAGTGATGAGTATAAAGAATATAATGTGTTATTTGAATACTTAGAAGAAAAATAATGTATATACTCTACTTATTTCAATCTTTTTTGAAAATAAAGAAAAAAATATATAAAATAGATTGACAAAAGAGAGTATATATATTAAAATAATTCATGTACTGAAAAGTACGGTTGCACCCTTAGCTCAGTTGGTCAGAGCAACCGGCTCATAACCGGTGGGTCCAAGGTTCGAGTCCTTGAGGGTGCACCATTAATTATATTTGGGTAGGTGGTCGAGTGGTTAAAGGCGGCAGACTGTAAATCTGTTCTCGTGAGAGTACGTAGGTTCGAATCCTACCCTGCCCACCATATTAATGGATGTTCCAAACAATATGCAGTTGTGGCGGAACAGGTAGACGCACAGGACTTAAAATCCTGCGAGGGTTAAACCTCGTGCCGGTTCGATTCCGGCCAACTGCACCAAGAGATAATAAAAAGTTAGTAATGTAAAAGTACTTATATTACTAGCTTTTCTTTATATATAAAGGAGTTAGAGAGTTTTTTAAAGTTATAAAATATCGTTTTATTTGTTATCTAGTTATCACTTTTATTAGCACTTTTGTATATTTTGTCTATTAAATATTTTGGTTCTATACTTTTAGTGGGGGGATAAAATGATAAAAAAATAAAAGTAATGGCTTTGATATTTTATTATAGAATAATGTTGCACTTCAAGTGTAAATCTATCCTTTTTCTGAACTTATTAAAGTTTAGTTACATCTGTTGCACTTCAATTGTAAATTCATCAAGAAAAAGGCATAATTGAAAGAGTTGGATCTACTAAAAATGGAATTTGAAAAATATTATAATAAAAAAATAAAAATTGTGAGGTTTGAAATAAAAAATGACAAATGATAAATACGCAAAGGCATATACAGAGGTATTAGAAATATTAAAATATTTGCCACAAAATGAATATAATAAAATTGATACAGAAAGAATAAAATTTTTTGAAGCTAATAAAGATACTTCATACAAATTTAGAATAAATCCTGATATACCTTTAGAAAAGCAAAACATTTCTATTGAAGCAAATAGCATTATAATTGTATTGTTTAGAGACTATTTTGCCACAGAAACTCAAAAGAAAAAATTAAATGTTATACTAAAACAAAATGAATATAAATATCAAGAAGAAATAAAAAATAAATATAATCTTAATGATATATTTAAAGCTAGAAAAAGCAATAGCTTCAATGTAGTAGAAAATAATAAT
>ERZ772974.1594-NODE-1594-length-14594-cov-60.907078_pt1 | contig 14594 bp, 11 predicted proteins | sample MGYA00580671_ERZ772974 | MGnify/ENA primary metagenome ERZ772974 (study PRJEB29015, sample SAMEA2738065) | human oral metagenome | biome: human oral; feature: human-associated habitat; material: saliva | place: China | collected 2218 ... | reverse complement strand
GGAGGGCGAGCGCGCCGAGGGCCCCGGCGGCGCGCAGCGCGAGGGAACGGTGGCCGTCCCACGCGGCCACGGCCTCGTCGGTCGGGACCGGCGCGCCGACGCGAGCCGCGCACAGGAGCAGGAGGCCGTAGGACAGGGACAGGGCCGGGGACGTCCAGGCCGGGGCCACCCAGGCACCGTCGAGGCCGACGCCGACGTGCGAGGCCGCCCATCCGATTGCCGCGGCCACGAGCGCGCCGCACGCGAGAGCGCCGAGGGAACGCGACCGGTGGCGTGCGAGCGCCAGGGCGGCGAGGAGGACGATCCCGGCGCCAAGGGCTCCCAGCACGCTCCCCTCAAGGACGCTCTGGGGGGCGGCCGGCATGCCGAGAAGGGCCATCCACGAGGAGGCGCGCGTGTATGCGTGCACGCCACCGGTCGTGGAGGCGAGGGCAGGCCACGCCGAGGGGTGGGCGAGAATCGAGACGTAGGTGGGGGCGCACACGAGCGCGGCGGGAAGCGCGACGAGCACGCGCCGACGCGAGCGCCACACGAGCGCAATCAGGCTGGCCACCACGGCGATGGGCGCGCAGCATCCGAGGACGAGAACCGCCAGGGCAGCGCAGCCGGCGTTCACGCCGCGCGGGGACACAGGGGCGCTGGTGACGCCGGAGGCGCCGTCCACGAGGAGGGGGCGGGCATCGGGCGCGCAGTAGGCGGCCAGGACCGGCAGGGCCACGTGCGCGAGGACGCCGGCCAGGACGCCGTGTGTCGCGCTCACGAGGAGGGCGGGTGCGAGCGCCCAGGCCAGCGAGAGCAGGAATCGGACCCGCAGCGAGGAGGTCAGGGAGCGGGTGGGCACCCACGCGACCATCGCGGCCACGGGCGTGGAAGCGACGAGGAGGAAGGTCGCGACGGCGCCCGGCGTGACGCCCAGGGGCGCCGCGGGCGCGCTGAGCAGGGCCAGGAGGATCGTCAGGGGGTCGGCGCCCCCGGCGTAGCCGTCGCCGCCCGGGATCCATCCGGACCACGCGGCGTTCCACAGCTCGGTCCACGAGGCGGGCAGAGAGACCCACGCGCCGCCGACGAGTCCGGCGTTCGACCCCCACCACTGGAGGGCCGCGAGAAGAGAGGTCAGGACGAGGAGACCGACGGCAGCGGACGCCGACCGAAGACGGTAGCGCCGCATCGAGGCGACGATGAGCGGGTCGATGCGTTCGCCGTGTTCGTCCTCGTCGACGTGGGCCGGTTCCTTGCGCAGCGACGCGGGCGTCACCTCGAGGGAACGCAGCGCGGAGCGCGGAACGGTGCGGCTCTTGGCGGCTCGCGCGCGCCCGGCGAGCAGGCGCGGGGTCGCGCCCATCAGCGAGAGCAGCGCGGCGATCTCCGGCACGGCCAGGGAGGACCGGCCGGTGACGAGGCGTCCGAGGGCACGGGCGGGGGTCCACACGAGGAGCCAGGCCGCCAGGAAGGGCAGGACGAGCGCCGGAGTGGCTTTGCACCAGTTGTACAGCTGCGCGAAGCGGCGCCGACGGAAGGACTTGGCCTGTTCGGCCTCGAGGAGGGCCTGCGTCTCGGCGGGGTCGGCCGCCGCGGCGGCATCCGGGACCGCTCCGGCCTCGAGCGCGGGGGTGAGGGAGGCGCGGGCGTGACGCACGCGGGCGCGCGGGGCGACGATGACGCGGTAGCCGGCGAGGTGGAGGCGCCGTCCCATGTCGAGGCCGTCGCCGAAGGGGCCGAGGGCGGGGTCGAAGCCGTCGACGTCCCGGTAGGCCTCGGCGCGCAGGAGCATGCCGACGGTTCCGACGCCGAGCACGTCGGTCGTGCCGTCGTACTGGCCCTGGTCGATTTCCTCCTCGCCGATGCGCTCAAGGCGACGGGCGCTGGAGGTCGCAAAGATGCCGAGTTCGAGGAGACGCTGCCCGTCCCAGCTCAGCTGTTTAACTCCGACCGCGCCGACCGTTTTGCCGACGGCGGCGGCCTGGACGAGTTCGCTCAGGCACTCGGGCTCGGGCGCACAGTCGTCGTGGAGAATCCACCACCACTGGGCGGAGGCAAAGGGGGCTCCCTGCGCCTGCGCGCGGCGAATGGCGTCTCCGAGGGTGCGCGCGCGGCCCACGCGCACGAGTTCGGCTCCCGCGGGGACGCGGTCGGCGGGGAAGGGGGTGACGTGGCGCCCGGCGACGTCAATGATGGTAAGGGAGTCCGGGGCCATCGATTGAGCATCGATGGCCCGAAGAACGGACTGGGTGAGCGGCGCGTCACCTCGGGTGACGAGGATGGCGCCGACGGAGCGCGAAGTGGGAATCAACCGGCCATACGGCGCAGGCGCCGCCTCTCGCGCTCGGACATGCCACCCCAGATGCCGAAACGCTCATCGTTGGCGAGCGCGTACTCGAGGCAATCCTCGCGCACCTGGCATGCCTGACAAACAGCCTTGGCCTCGCGAGTGGAGCCGCCCTTTTCGGGGAAAAATGCTTCGGGATCCGTCTGCGCGCACAGTGCGTGCTGCTGCCACGCAAGGGGGCCGTCAACGCGGGCGTACAGCGCCGCGTCGGCGTCCTCGGACCACTCGAGGGGTCCGTCACCGAAGATGTTCCACATGCGGGAGACTCCTTATAACGAATCGATCAATACGAGAATTACACGCGTGTCATTGCAGGAAGTCAAGCGGTTTCGCGTTATTGAGACCTTTAGAGTAGCACCTGACCCACCGGTAGATCCTTACAGTTTTGTAATGACTTCACAGTTACCCGGTACTTGGAAAGCCTGGGACCTTCGATATACTCACGACTATGAGCGACTTTGCAGCAAATAATATGACGAGGCTCACTACCCTTGTTCGCGTGATTAACGGATGGTCAGGACCCGCCCTTACCCAGTACGGCCAGGAACGAGTCGAGCTGGGAGGACCCGTGGTCAGCAGATGGCTCTCCAAGATCGCTAATTACCTGACAAACGAGCTCGCCACCGACCTCTTCGGCTCCGACGAACCGGCACCAACGCGCATCTACACGTCCCTTCAGCCCTGGCAGGACGTGCTCTGGCAGATCGCAGCGCGTGCGATGGGATGGGAGCTCCTCGACACGCGACGGCCCCTGCCGGGCGATCTTTTTGTGACGAATTCTCTGGGGCCGGAGGCACGCGACGCGCTGGCGGCCGGCGCCCACGTGCTCGCCCAGCCCCGCGCCTACCTGTCCTTCGCCTGGGACGCGCGGCTCGACGGGGCCGTGGACGCGCTGGCTGAGATCGCCATGGCGCCCGACGCGCTCATCGTCGACACCCCCGAGCTCCTGGCCAGCGCGCGGGACGAGGCCTTGGCTGGGCTGCGCGCCCCGGAGGGGGTCGCCGGGTCGCGCGTCGCGCTCCTGTGGGAGGGGCGCACCGGGGCAGGGCAGGTGCTCGACCAGTGGATGCAGGGACGCAGCGTGGTCCTCATCGACCCCCACGTTGTTTCGCCGGAGCGCCTCCCCCAGATCCTGGCGACGGAGGCCGCGGACGCTGGGCTGGTCACCTACGCCCGCTAGCGGCTACCAGACGCGCAGGACGCGCGCGGCCGCGAGCTTGAGTCCCTCGAGGCGGTCGCGCCTGATCTGCGACCAGCGCAGGGCGAAGCGCAGGCGGGCCCACTGCCCGTCGGCCTCAAGCTCGCGCAGGATCGCCGCGAGCTCGATGCGGCGCGGCGCGTCGAAGGTCCCCACGGCCTGGGCGGCGCGGCCCGTGCGGATGAACTGGTCGCGATAGAAGCCGTTGCGCAGCTTCTCCATGCGCGCGTCGCGAGCGCCCGCACCCGAATTGGCGCCCTGCACGTTGCCGCCGTGCTGGCGGTACTCCAGGGTCGGCTCCTCGCCGATCACCCAGGTCAGTCCGATCGCGCGCGCGAGGGCGTACACGTACCAGTCGTGCACGCCGATCTGGCTGTAGTCGAGCCGCGCGAGCACGCCGACGAGCGAGCGGTGCGCCTGCGGAGAAAACACGTATGTCGACCCGGGCCCGGCCGCCTCGAACAGGAAGTCCCAGTCGCGCAGCGGCTGCGACTTGCGGATCAGGCGACGCTCCCCCACTCCACCGCCGGGCAGCGACTCGAAAGAAGTCACGTTGGAGGAGACGACATCCGCCCCCGTGGCGGCCATGAGGGCGAGCTGGGTCGCCAGCTTGTCCTCGTGCCAGACGTCGTCCTGGTCGGTGAAGGCGACGAAGGACCCGTCGAAGGGGTGCGTCGTGAAGAGGTGCAGGAAGTTACCCGTCACGCCGGGGGCACCGTCGCGCTGAGGCAACACGGTGATACGCGGGTCGGCCGCGGCGCGCTCCTCCAGGTGGGAGCGCGTCGCGTCCGTCGACGCGTCGTCGGAGACGACGAGGGACACGTCCACACCCACCTGGGCGAGCACGGAGTCCACCTGCTCGTCGAGCCACGACCCGCCCTCGGCCATCCCGTTGTAGGTGGCCATGAGGACGGTGACGCGGGGGCGAGGCCGACCGTCGTCTCGGGTCACGCTACCCAAGGACTCAGTGCCCTTCGGCGGCGTACTTCGCCTCGACGGCCTCCTTGAGGGGAGCCCACCAGGCCTCGTTCTCGGTGTACCAGGCGATGGTGTCGGCCAGGCCGTCACGGAAGTTCGTGAACTTCGGTTCCCAGCCGAGCTCGGTGACCAGCTTCGAGTTGTCGATCGCGTAGCGCAGGTCGTGGCCCGGGCGGTCGGTCACGTGATCGAAGTCGTCGGGGGCGTAGCCCATGAGCTCGTTGAGGATGGCGACGACGTCGCGGTTGTTCGTCTCGCCGTTCGCGCCGATCAGGTAGGTCTCGCCGATGCGGCCCTTCATGAGGATGTCCCACACGGCCGTGTTGTGGTCGCGCACGTGGATCCAGTCGCGCACGTTCAGGCCGTCGCCGTACAGGCGGGGGCGCACGCCGCGCAGGCGGTTCGTGATCATGCGGGGGATGAACTTCTCGATGTGCTGGTAGGGGCCGTAGTTGTTCGAGCAGTTCGAAATCGTGGCCTCCACGCCGAAGGAACGCACCCACGCGCGCACCAGCAGGTCCGAGCCCGCCTTGGACGAGGAGTAGGGCGAGGAAGGGTTGTAGGGCGTGGTGGGCGTGAACTTCGCGGGATCGTCCAGCTCGAGGTCGCCGTAGACCTCGTCGGTGGAGATGTGGTGGAAGCGCACCTTGTGGCGGCGCACGGCCTCCAGCAGGGTGAAGGTGCCCACCAGGTTCGTCTGGATGAAGGGCGAGGGGTCCAGCAGCGAGTTGTCGTTGTGCGACTCGGCTGCGAAGTGAACCACCGCGTCCGCGCCGGCGACGACGCCGTCGACGAGGTCGGCGTCCGCGATGTCGCCCTCGACGACGCTCAGGCGCGCGGCCTGATCGGCGGGGATGTCAGTCAGGGAGGCGCGGTTGCCCGCGTAGGTGAACTTGTCCAGGACGACGACGTCGACGTCCGGATGGTCCTCCAGCAGTGTGTGAACGAAATTCGCTCCGATGAAGCCGGCGCCGCCGGTCACAACGATCTTCATGGGTATTCTCCTTTGCGCGCCCGTGGGCGTCCGAGGGTGGTTTTCACCGGTTTCCTGCCCACCATTATGCCGCACATTCACGGCAAACCCGACCCGCGCCCCACGCGGACTCGTCGGATACGTCACTATTCGCCACGCGCAAGGTCCCAATACTGCCCCACCGCGCTGCTACATTGGACGCATCCCCAACGAAAAAGGACTCGACGTGACTCGTTTCGCCCCCGCGGCTCTCCTCCTCGCGATGTGCGCACTGGCCACGGCCTCGTGCCAGGTCACCGACTCCGCCCAGTCCGACCAGTCGGTGCCCGTGGCGTCCGTATCCCCGGGAGACCCCGGGCAGCCGGCGAACTCCTCCATGCCGACCCTGCGCGCGGCCTCCCCCGGTTGCGCCGCCATGGACGCCGTCTTCACCGAGGCCCTGGCCTCCTCCGAGACCGGGCAGGCGTACTCCACGGTCGCGTCGCGGCGCGCCGGGGAAACCACCGCCGACGAGCGCCACCACGCGTGGGAGGCCTTCGCGGCGACCCTGCGCAACGACTACGCCACGCAGCTCAGCGCCGCGGCGACCGACGACACCGCGCGCGAGGCCCTGGCCGCCCTCAACGTCTACGTGGACCGCAACGCCGCCCTGGATTCGGGCGCCATCCCCGAATACGCCGACCAGGCCGCCGCCCAGGAGGCCCTCAAGCGCGGCGAGAAGCCGGAGACGAACCCCGCCTACGAGCAGGCCCTCGCCGAGGCCACGAGCGCCCACGCAACCCTGACGACCTGCATGCCCCACTGGCCGGTCGTCTTCTAACCCGCCCCCGGCCTCGCGGCGGCCCAAGTGGCGGCGACTCGTGTAAATTATGGGTATCCGTCCGAAACAGATTGGTTCACTCCATGGCACGCGCGCTCGCCGACCACCTTGCTCCCCTGCGGGATCGTTTCGTCGCCTCGGCGGCCCGACCGCTCGCCCTCATCGTCGTCGTGCTCGGCGTGCTCGCCGTCAGCGCGGGGTGGGTCTTCGCCTCGCCCCCGGGCGCTTCCCCCGACGACGACTACCACCTGGTCTCCTCGTGGTGTCCGCGCCCCGCCACCTCCTCGTGCGCGACGACCACGATCGACGGCAACCTGTACGTCATGGCACCCGTGACCACGTCGCATGCGCCGTGCGAAGCATTCAAGGCTGACAAGTCGCACGCCTGCATCTACGACTATTCGGACGACACCATGTTTCCGACGGACCGCTACAACGACGGTCAGTACCCCTACGGCTTCTACCAGTTCCACCATCTCTTCACCGGACACAACGTCGAGCACTCGGTGTGGGTCATGCGTGCCATCAACGCCGGGATCGCCATCATCCTCATGGGGGCGATCGCTGCCCTGTCGCGTCGGTCCGTGCGTTTCAGCGTGCTCTTAGCAGCCCTGGTGTCGTGGACGCCGATCGGCCTGTACTTCATTGCCTCCAACAACCCCTCGTCGTGGGCGATCACCGGCGTGTTCTGCTACGGCGCGGCCCTCTACTCGGCCCTCAACGCGCAGGGGTGGCGACGCTGGGCTCTCCTCGGCGCGGCCGCTTTCGCGGCGCTGCTGTGCTACGGGTCCCGAGGCGACGCTGCCTTTTACGTCTTCGTTGCCTCCCTGGGAATCCTGATTCTGGCTGCCAAGCGCCGTCACCTTCCCGAAATCGGCATCGCGACCGTCTTGAGCATCATCGGCGTGTGGTGCATGCTCGGGTCCGGCCAGTCCGAACATATCGCCCAGTCCGACGCGTCCGTGACCCTGCGCGAGCGCATCGATATCGCGATCATGAACATCCGCTACCTGCCCGAGTACTTCGCCGGATTCGTTGGCCTGGACTCGGGACCCGGCTGGCGCGACACCCACCTGCCCGGCTACACGACGATCATCGGGCTCCTCGTCCTGGGTGCGGTGATCTTCTTCGGCGCGCGCGCGATGAGCTGGCGCAAGGCCCTGGCCGCCTTCATGGTCTTCGGCGCGATGGCCGGCATCCCCCTCCTGATCGCGACCCCGCCCACGTTCCCCAACCTCGGCGGCTACCACTCGCGCTACGCGCTGCCCCTGCTCGGCACCTGGCTGGTCATCTGGCTCGCCTCGAGCCGCAAGAATTCTTCGATCACGAAGGGGCAGCTGACGATCTTCGTCTTCTTCATGAGCGTCGTCGATGCCGTCGCGATGCACACGACGATCGCTCGCTACGTCAGTGGACTCCTGTACATCCCGCACCTGGGTTGGATTGCGCCGGGCAACCTGAACGGCAACATCCAATGGTGGTGGGCGGGCGCGCCGATCACCCCGATGACCGTGTGGATCATCGCGACGGCCGGATACACCCTGGCGCTGATCGCGGGCTCCTACTTGATCGGCCCGCGGGTGCGCGACGCCGAGGAAGCGGACGCCCCCACCGCCCACGCGGCCCCCGCGCCGCCTGCGGAGCCGCTGCCTGAGCCCGCCACCACCGCCGTCCGCGAGAAGGAAGAAACAGAATGAGCGCCACAGTCACCGTCGTCGTCCGCACGCGCAATCGCCCGGCGATGCTCACCCGAGCCCTGGGCTCGATCGGATCGCAGACCTTCACGGACTACGAGGTCGTCGTCGTCAACGACGCCGGCGACGAGGCCGAGGTCGCCTCGGTGGTCGACGCCCAGGACGCGGAGCTGCGCGCCAAGATTCGGGTGGTCACCAACGCGGTGTCGAAGGGCCGCGAGGCTGCCCTCGACTGCGGCCTGCAGGCCTCGCATAACCGCTACTACGCGGTCCACGACGACGACGATTCCTGGCACCCGGAATTCCTGGCTCGCACGGTCGCCTACCTGGACGAGCATCCGGACGCCGGGGGCGTCGCGACGCGCTGCGAGATCATCCGCGAGCGCGTGCGTGCGGACGGGACCTGCACTGAGATCGAGCGCGAGGTCCTGTCGACGGACATGTACGGCCTCTCCCTCGTGGACATGATGGTGGAGAACTACACGCCGCCGATCTCGCAGCTGATCCGCCGCGAGGTCGCCGATCGCGTGGGTCACTGGGATGGTTCCCTGCAGACGCAGGCGGATTGGGATTTCAACCTGCGTCTGCTCGCGGATTCCCCCGTCGGTTTCATTGATGAGGGGCCTTTGGCCTTCTGGCATCACCGTGACACGCTGGATCCGTCGCTGGGCAATTCGATCGTGACGGACGCGTATCTGCACACGTGGGACAACCTGCATATCCGTGATCGTTACCTGCGTGCCATGCTGGCGACGGAGGATCCGTCGTCTCCGCACCTGGGCCAGGCGTTGCTCACCGCGGAGTATTACCGGCGCACGCGCGAGGAGCTCTTGCGGGTGGAGTCCGGGATGCATTCCTCGCTGAACCTGGTCCACGTTAACCTGCTGAACACGATGAAGGCCCTGCATCAAGAGGTGCACGAGCTGCGTGAGGAGGTGGCTGCCCTGCGTCAGGAGCTGGAGGATAAGCCGACGCTCGGGGAGTCGCTGCGCAGCGCGGCGACGGCCCCCACGCGCGCGGCGCGGCGCCTCTTCAAGCGCGGATAGGGTATTCGTCGGGCGCGAGCGCGAGCCTGCCTCCCTCGTCCCCGGGTCGGCCCCGCTTCGGGGCCGACCCGTTTGCGTGGTGTCCCTACGGGAGGGGGCGCACGACGTCGGGGGTCATGTTGGCCCACCCGTAGCTGGCGGTGATGTGGTCCATGCGCGCGGGGCGGCCCATCCAGTCGGTGTGGACAATCATGTCGTCGCCCAGGTAGATGGACACGTGCGTGACGACGCCGCCGCTCCTGTAGAAGATGAGGTCTCCGCGCTGGCGCTGGGCGAGCGGCACGTGCTGGAAGTACGGGTAGGCGTAGAGTTCCTGGGACGTGCGGTAGTCGGGCCACCCGTGCTTGATGACGGTGATGGGCTGGGGGTCGAGACCCGCGGCGTACAGGGATTGGAGGACGAGGCCGGAGCAGTCGAATCCGAGGTCGTAGGGGCCGGCGCCTCCCCACGTGTAGGACGAGCCGGTCTGGTTCCACGCGTATCCGATGAGCGCTTCGATGCGCTCTGAGCGCGTGGCGGTCAGGGGCAGCGGGCTGGCCTGGTACTGGTCGACGGTCCAGGGGTATCCGGTGTCCATGGCGTCCCAGGTGGCGCGGTCGACGACTCCGGTCGGGCTCAGGCCCGCGCGTCGCTGGAAGTTTGTGACGGCGGAGACGAAGGCGGCGTCGACGCTGGCGAGCTTGGTGGCGTGCCACAGGCCGAGGCGCTGCTGCACGATGCGGACCTTGACGCCGTTCATGCCCCACGTCAGGGTGTTGGTCTGGTCGCCGAGCCCGGTGATGTGGTCGGTGGGCTGGAGGTAGCCGGCCGGCGCCTCGTACCCGCGCCACGCGCCCGAGGCGTTGAACTCGTAGCGGCGCCCGCCCAGTTCGAGCGGGGTGGTGCGCATGATGCCGCTATCGGGGTCGAGGTAGTACCATTCTCCCCCGTCTTTCAGCCATCCGCCGATCTGGGCGCCGCTGGGGGCGAAGTAGTGCCAGCCGTCGGCCAGGCGCGCCCACCCGGTGCGCATCGCACCCGAGGAGTCCATGCAGTACCAGGTGCCGTCCACGCCCACCATGCCGGTCGCCATGACGCCCGTGTTCGGATCGAGGTAGTACCACGCTCCCCCGTCCTTCAGCCATCCGCCGATGAGGGTCCCGGTGGGCGCCAGGTAGTACCAGTGGTCGCCGTCGCGCAGCCATCCGGTGGCCATGTAGCCGCGTTGATCGAAGAAGTAGCGCGAGCCGGCGATGCGCGCCCAGCTGCCCGTCGGGTAGGTTCCGTCGTGGCGGCGCCACCACCACCCGATCGAGTCGCGCAGCCACGTTCCTTGTCCCGTCTCGTCGGCGGCGTTCACGGTCGGGGGTTCGTTCGCCACCGACGAGGCCTGGGCGCCCCGGTCCTGGTCGCTCGCGCTGGGGGCGGTGGCCTCGGGCGCGCCCGTGGTCGCGGGGCTGGGTGGGTCGGACGGCGCGGCCTGCGGGGCAGACTGGGCCGCGGTGGAGGCCCCTGCAACGGATTGCGGCTCGGCTTCTCCCCTGTCATCGGCGCGCGCCTGTGCGGGCAGCGCGATGAGGGCGAGGGAGAGGCTGAGGGTCATCGTGAGGGCGCGCAGGGATGCGCGGCGCGTGCGGGTGGGCGTCGTTGCCATGGGATGCCTTACCGGTGGAAGATAGTTCTCCTACAAGTATATGGGATCTTCCGAGTTGAGTGTGGGTGAGCTGGTGCTGGTCGGGGGTCGCGGGTAGAGGTTACGATCCTTGACGACGAGCGGACTGCTACCCCCGCGATCGTCAAAGGACCTCGGGCGGTGTCGCGCCACTACCTGCTGCTCTGTGTCGCTTGAGCGTTGTGATCTACTGGTTGGGTTGGAGGGTTTCCACATGATCGCGGTCGCTCGGTGCACCTCTGGTCTCATGCGTGATTGAGAGCCCTGTGGTCGCCTTGCTGGCTGCCCTGGACGCGGGGTGATCGCACAACTCCACGGGCGCGTGGTGCTGGAATTGATCGACGCTCCCCAGGTCGGGATCTCGACACGGATCAGGTGGCACAACACGCCTCCACCCACACCCGACTATGACGAGCCATCATTCCTCCCTTTCATCGTCGTTCAGGAGGCCCGCTCACGGAGCCGCCGGGCTCGTACCGGAGTCCCGGTCCGTGGTGGCCGCGCTTTTACTTCTTGCGACGCAGGGCTATGACCAGGGCGCCTGTGCCGACCAGGAGGAGGGTGGCGATGGCGGCGCCGATGCCAATGAGTAGGCCCGTGGAAGAAGACTCCCCCCTCTGGGACTGATCGCCCGACGCGGCGGCCGGGTCGGTCGTGGGTGCGGGGGTGATGGTGAAGGGGTTGATGGGCGGGTTCAGCTCGGTGAAAGGCCCGACAGTGCCATTAAGGTACCTGGTGAAGTAGTCCTCGACATCGCCTTCCACGAGCGGCTCATCGGTCGTGGGGATCGTGGCCCCGTCACCGACATCCCACACACAGGTGGACATGTGGGTGATGTTCAATAGTAGGTCGAGGTCTTCTTTTGAGGGGTTCGCGTTGCAGTGAGCGTTGTTGAGTCCTTTGACGTCGACGTTAAGGCGCTCGAAGAGAAGGTTGTCAAAAGAAGTGGCGATCTGGTTGAGGTAGGCCATGGGCGGGCGCACCTGCATGTGCCCCGACTCATCCAGGGAATAGAACGCATGACGCGCCTCACCCAGGTAGTAGGCCTCGATCTGACAATCGTCGTATTTTACCGCGGCCTCCACCTGGTAGTCGGGGCCGGTCCCAGACCAGAACGTGGACACCAGGTCCTGGCACTCCTGCTCGCTCAGACTCCGCCCTTTACCCCAATCTGAGAACACCACCAACAGGTAGGCGGTGGGCTGGCTGCCCTGCTGCCCCGGAACGGCGCGCTCGCCGAATTCGAAGTTGGCTCTCATGTGGATGGGGCGACCCGGGAACAGCGGGGTGGAGGGCGGCGCCGTGGGCGGGGTGGAGGGCACCGGAACAGGCCCATCGGCGTGAGCAGGCAACACCGCCCCCACCACACAGCACGCCACCGCAGCCAGGCCTGCCATCCACCGGGCCACGCGCCGACCCACACCCGTCACTGTCGCCATCATCCTTAGTCCTCCCGGTTGGTGTGTGCCAGCTGTCGCTGTTGGCGAGTTAGCCAACGGGCCTTGCGTGGATAGCTGCTGTGTTGACTCTGAGGTCGCGGCGCGTGCGCTGTTACTTCCTGCGGCGCAGGGCTACGACCAGGGCGCCGGCGCCGACCAGGAGGAGGGCGGCGATGGCGGCGCCGATGCCGATGAGCAGGCCCGTGGAAGAAGACTCCCCCCTCTGGGACTGGTCGCCCGACGCGGCGGCCGAGGCACCGGCGGCCGGGTCGGTCGTGGGTGCGGGGGTGATAGTGAAGGGGTTGATGGGCGGGTTCAGCTCGGTGAAAGGCCCGACCGTGCCAGCGAGTTTGCCGGTGAAGTAGTCTTCGACGTCACCCTCCATGAGCGGCTCATCGGTCGTGGGGATCGTGGCCCCGTCGTGAACGTCCCACACACAGGAAGAGGCGTGGCTAAGAACAACAAGGTTGTTGAGGTCTTCTTTTGAGGGGTTCGCGTTGCAGTAAGCGTTATTCATGGCCGTGACGTCGAAGTCAAGGCGCTCGAAGAGAACGTTGTCGAAGGAGGTGGCGATCTGGTTGAGGTAGGCCATGGGCGGGCGCACCTGCATGTGCCCCGACTCATCCAGGGAATAGAACGCATGACGCGCCTCACCCAGGTAGTAGGCCTCGATCTGACAATCGTCGTATTTTACCGCGGCCTCCACCACGTAGTCAGGGCCGGTCCCGGACCAGAACGTGGACACCAACTCCTGGCACTCCTGCTCGCTCAGACTCCACCCGTTACCCCACTGTGAGAAAACCAGCTGCAGGTAGGCGTTGGGCTTGATGCCCTGCCCCGGAACGGTGTGCTCACCGAATTCGAAGCGGGCATCCATGTGGATGGTGCGCCCCGGGAACAGTGGGGTGGAGGGCGGCGCCGTGGGCGGGGTGGAGGGGACCGGAACAGGCCCATCATCGGCCTGAGCGGGCAAGGCCGCCCCCGCCACACAGCACGCCACCGCAGCCAGGCCTGCCATCCATCGGGCCGCGCGCCGACCCATACCCGTCACTGTCGCCATCATCCTTAGTCCTGCCCTTCGTCGTTGATTGGATGCTACGCCCCGGAACCGCCGGGCTAGTACCGGTACTTTTGCGCCCTAGCGAAGTTCGACGGGGTGGGGTGCTTGTCGAACTCGTCAAGGGCGGCCTGTTTGTCATCCGAGATATACACCGCTGGAATCTTCGCGGCCTCCTTATCCAACCAGGCCGCAGCATCGCCCTCATTCTTCATCAGCATGTCTATCGCTGTGCTGATCTGTTTAGCGAACTTTTCGGCGTTGTCGGCCATCGCCTCAAGGGCTGCGACCTCTTCGGTGAGGTACTCTTTGTACTTGGTGGCGAAGGCCTGGGGGCCAGATTCGGTGCTCCACTTACCCTCCGTCTGCAGACCAATGTTCTGTCTCAGTTGATTGGCTGCGCTCCGTAGCTTTGGAGCGACCTCTTCGCGGAGGCTCTGTTCCCAGCTCCTCCACTTCGCGTAGTACACCTGCATGTTGGGGGCGACAGCTTGCCCGTCATCGGTGTTGATCATGACCATGACTGCTCCTCTGAGTTGATGCGCCACTGTAACAGGGTCAGCCTACCAGATGGCAGGCGGAGCAGGAAACACTCAACAACGTGCGCACAGGTCCAGCCCGAGGTTCTTGACAATAGCTGGGAAGAAGTCCGCTCATCATCACGCACCTCACGCCCCCTACCCGCCGCCGACCAACACACCATCACCCGCACTCAACACGGAACAGGCAGTATCCGACGGTGACCCTCTCCGCGGAAATGTTTGGGGGACGGGGCTCGATGAGCCCCGGCCCCACCGTATCAGCCTGGGTTCCTCAGTCCTCGGCGCCGAGTGCGTCCGCCTGTTGCGCCTGCATGCGGGCCAGGCGCTGGAAGTCGGCGGCACCGCGCCGAGCGATGTCGCGCATGGGCCGCTCGGGGGACAGTCCCGAGAAGGACGCTCCGAGGGTGATGATGCCGCCGGATTCCATGCCGGGGCCGGGCAGGACGTCGAAGCGGCGCGCCTTTTGCAGGGCGTCGATGACGCTGGTCATGTCGTGGTTTTGGATGGCCGCGGAGACCGTGTAGGAGCCTGGGTTGAGGGCCAGGCGCGGGATATTGACGTCCAGGTGGCCGGTACCGGGCTCGATGGAGGTGGGCACGTAGCAGGCGTCGACGCCGTGCAGGCCCCACACGAAGATCCCTTCGCGGGTGTCGATAGAGACGCCGAAGACGGGGGCCGAGATGCGCTCCTTCGCCCGGTAGTGCAGGCGCAGGCGCACGGCGTCCCCCGTGTTGACCAGCGAGGTGGGCTCACCGGAGGGGCCCAGGAGCTCAATCTTCTCGATCATGGCCTCGCCGCTGCCGAAGCGCGTCCCCCCGCCCTCGACCTCGACGGCGTGGTGAGCGACGTCGGAGTAGGTGTCGATGACCT
>ERZ772974.1592-NODE-1592-length-14601-cov-63.982676_pt1 | contig 14601 bp, 9 predicted proteins | sample MGYA00580671_ERZ772974 | MGnify/ENA primary metagenome ERZ772974 (study PRJEB29015, sample SAMEA2738065) | human oral metagenome | biome: human oral; feature: human-associated habitat; material: saliva | place: China | collected 2218 ... | reverse complement strand
GGCTTGTTCAAACGTTGAATTTGTATCGTTGGAATTGCAACGTTTTTGGCCTATCGCGAAAAATGACCGGGTTAAATTACGTGCGAAATTTGGCCGGGGGCTTTCTTGATGACGCGTGTCGGCGCCGCAGCCAGGCCCTCCGGACCGTCGGGCGCTGCGTGCGCCTCGTCGTGGCTCGATGGAAGATGCATTTTGCCTGATCTGTCACCCTTTTATGGCATCGTGTCAGCAAGCGGCAATCCTGGGCCCTTAGTCCCTCGATGGGGATAAGTCTCCGCGCTAAACACTGTTACAGCATGATCACAATTTAGGACAACCTAAGCAGACTACTTTCCACCTGTACGAGATGTGGCTACGCTGTTCGGTGGGAATTTCATCAACTCGGCGCCTGAGCGTCGACTCGTCAGGAGGCAAGCGGTGGCAGTGCTACGCGCCCACGCTGAACATGTCGTCCAGCGGTCTATTCGTCTTATCATCGCCCTGCTCATGGCAACTATTGTCGTGGCGGTTGTCGCCACACCCTCGCGGGCAGCCGAACAAACGTGGGGTGACGTGGCGACGACGATCAACGGAATCATCGACGAGGGGGTGAATGCGTACAACGGCGGCGACGCGAAGACCGGCAAGGACAAGATCAACGACGCCTACTACAAGCACTACGAGATCACCGGCATGGAGAAGCAGGTCATGGCCCGCATCTCCGGATCGCGTGTATCGACGGTGGAAATGGAGTTCTCGCTCCTGAAGAAAGCGATGGCGGACGGGGACAGTGCGGGCGTCACCAGTCATGCCACAACCTTGAAGCAGTACATCGTGGAAGACGCCGCTACCCTCGACGGCGTGTCGCCGTCCGATGCCGCCCAGGCCTCGTCTGACGACTACAGTCCCGGAGCGTGGGGTGAGGTCGCTCGAACGATTAACGGGATCATCGCGGACGGCGTCAACTCCTACAAGGGGGGTGACGCAAAGGCCGGCAAGGACAAGATCAACGACGCCTACTACAAGCACTACGAGATCACCGGCATGGAGAAGCAGGTCATGAGCCGCATTTCCGGTTCGCGTGTCTCGCAGGTCGAAATGGAGTTCTCCCTCCTGAAAAAGGCCATGACAGACAACGACTCGGCGGCTGTCGATGCGCATTACGCGACACTCACGAACTACATCCGTGAGGACGCCAACACCCTCGACGGCTACACCGGTAAGGCAGCGGCCAGCGGTTCGTCCCCGTGGATCGCACAGTTCCTGCCCTCTCTCCTCGTGATCCTGCGTGAGGGCATGGAAGCGATCCTGGTCGTTGCCGCCGTCCTGGCCTACCTGTCCAAAGCAGGTCATAAAAAGAAGGCCCCCATCGTGTGGGGCGGCGTGGCCCTGGCGCTCGCCATATCGGTTGGCCTGGCGTTCCTTTTCAGCTACGTGACCTCCCTGGCTGGAGCGAACCAGGAACTGTTGGAAGGCTTCGCCGCTCTCTTCGCGGTCGTTATGCTGATCTGGGTCTCGAACTGGATGATCAATAAGTCCTCCAACAAAGCGTGGGACAAGTACATTAAAGATCAGACGGATGCCTCTTTGACCAGCGGATCCCTCGTTGGCTTGGCCTTCATTTCGTTCCTCGCTGTCCTGCGCGAGGGCGCCGAGACGATCCTGTTCTACGTGCCGATCGTCGCTGCTGCTGGCGACAAGGTCCACTATGTGTGGATTGGCCTGGCCGTCGGCCTGGCCGCACTGGTCGTCATTTACCTGCTCATACAATTCGCGGCGGTGCGTATCCCGCTGCGCCCCTTCTTCACGGTGACCTCGATCCTGATGGCCTTCATGGCCGTCACGTTCACAGGCTCGGGCATCGGGGAACTCCAGGAAGCTGATGTCGTGTCCCTGACACCGATTTCTGGGTTCCCGACCATTGACCTCTTGGGGATCTATCCCCGAGTGGAGAACGTGGCCGCGCAGGCCGTCGTTCTCATCCTGATCGTCGGTCTCTACTTCTTCGGAAAAGCTCGCCTCGCCCGCGAGGCTGCCGCCCAAACGCGGGCCGAGGAATGACGCTCATTGAGCGACACCGACCTTTCACCCATTCAACACGCTAAGGAGATCAACGCATGAAGCGCTCCCTCTTCCGTGTCGGCGCGGCCCTGGCCACGCTGGCTCTCGCAGGCACTCTGGCTGCCTGCTCGAACAACTCTGCCTCGTCCTCGAGCGAGAAGCCCGCGGGGCCGGCCTCGGCCTCGGCTGACTCGGGTGCCGCCGCGCCCGGTGAGGATGCCGGCTTCGAGGAGCAGCCCCTGGGCGACGATGTGCACGTCGGCCCCCTCGTCGTGGGTGGCGTCTACTTCCAGCCCGTTGACATGGAGCCCGAGGTCGGCACCCCGGCTGCGGAGTCGTCGATGCACGTTGAGGCGGATATTCACGCGGCACAGGATAATAATCTCGGCTTTGGTGCGGGCGACTTCGTGCCCGGTCTGACCGTGGATTACACGATCGCGGACAAGTCCGGTAACGTCGTTCAGCAGGGCACGCTCATGCCGATGAACGCCTCCGACGGCCCGCACTACGGCCTGAACCTGCCGAAGCTGGATGCCGGCACCTACGACGTGACCTTCACGATCAAGCCCCCCAGCGGCTGGCTGCTGCACACTGATAAGGCCACGGGCGTCGAGGGCCGCTTCTGGACTGAGCCGCTCGTCGCGGAGTTCCCGGACTGGCAGTGGGACCCCGCCGCCGTTTCCTGGTGATCGACGCGCGCGTTTGTCGGGGCCGAGGCGGTGGTTCGTGTATGGGACCGCTCGCCTCGGCCCTCGCCCCGTGAGGGGACTAGACTCGTCATCGGGGTCCAATGGCTTCGGTGAACCTTAATTGCGAGAGGAAAGCCAATGCTTCAACAGATGAGTGAAGCGACGTTGACGCTGCTGCTATCGATGCTTGTCGTCGGTGCCGTCATCCGCTTCATGCCGGCCGCGGGCCATGGCAGGCGCGGACGTCAGTCGCGCTCGTGGGCAGTCTGGTTAGGCGTCGGACTGGGCATGGTCTCCTCCCTGGTGCTGACGATTATTAACGTCGAGGCCCCCAAGGCCGTGGACCGTCAGGTCGTCGCCCTCATCACCTTGCCGCTTGCTGTTGTTCTCGGCATCGTCTTCCTGGCGCTGGTCGCGCTGCGGTCGCGTCGCATGCGGGTCCACCTGCCAGGGGACGCAGATGACGAGGCTCAGGCGGCCTCGTCGATGGAAACCCCCCTGTTCGGTGATTTCATCGTGCGCGTCGTGGGTGCGCTCGTCATCGCGTTGACGCTGTTCCGTTGCGTACCTGTGGCCATGAGCCAGGCGGTCATGATGACGTCGGGCGGCGTTGAAATCTATTCGACACCGATGGTGCTCGCGATCCTCGGCTACGCGCTGGCGTGGGTCCTCGTGTGTTTCTTGGCGTGGCTGTGCTACCGGATATGTTTGTGGAATAACCGACTGTGGCCCGCCGTCGTCATCGTGTTGTCGTTGCTGGTTAACTACGCCCTGCTGTTCGTGCGTATCATGAAGGCTAAGCACTGGATCAAGATTCCCAAGTCATCGTGGGATGTCATCGTCTGGTTCATCAACAACGAGGCTGTTTTTACGATCGTGGCTGCGTTGTCCCTGGGCGTCGTCGCAGTGCTGACCTGGCGCGCGTCCCGCTCGATCCCGACCGTGGGATCGAACCCGGCGGAGGGCCGCCTGGGACGAGCCCGCTCACGCCTATATAAGTCCATGGCTGGCACCGCTGCGATCGGCTACCTGTGCGGCGCGCTGCTCATCACCGTTGGTGTCGCATACGGCAGCCAGGAGGTCGAACTCTCAGCTCCCGAGTCGTACAGCGTCGTCGACGACCAGGTCAGCGTCAACCTGGCCGACATTTCCGACGGACACCTGCACCGCTACGAGTACACGACCTCCAGTGGTGTCAAGGTGCGTTTCATTGTCATCCAGAAGGCGGGGTCCGCTTTCGGGGTCGGTTTGGACGCATGCGAAATCTGCGGGCCAACCGGATACTACGAGAAGGACGGCAAGGTCATCTGCAAGCTGTGTGAAGTGGCGATGAACATCGCGACCATCGGATTTAAGGGTGGCTGCAACCCGATCCCCATTGAATACAAGGTCTCCAACGGCACGCTGACCGTTCCGATCTCGGTGCTCGAGGCCTCGGCCTCTGTCTTCGTGAAGTAGGGGGCTGACAGTGTTTCTTCGAATGATTCGCGGCGCCCTCACCCGGCGAGGGAACCGCCACCTGATGATCGCGCTGACGGTCGCGCTGGGAGCGTGCGTGGCCACGTCCATGCTCTCCGTCATGTTTAACGTGGGCGACAAGGTCAACCAGGAACTGAAATCGTACGGTGCCAACATCGTCGTGCGTCCTCAGGGCGCAGCCGTCCTCGATGACCTCTACAACACGGGCGAGGCCGCCGAGGCCCACTCGTACCTGCGCGAAGACGAGCTGGGCAACATTAAGACGATCTTTTGGACCTACAACATCTTGGACTTCGCGCCCCTGCTGAACGTGTCCGCCACGAACGCCAGCGGCGAGCACGTGCCCACCACGGGCACCTGGTTTAGTCACCACCTCGAACTGGCCACAGGCGAGAGCGTCGAAACAGGCCTGGACAGGCTCCGCGGATGGTGGGGGCTGGAGGGCGCGTGGCCTGCGGACGACGACGCGGATGGAGCGGTCGTCGGGTCGACCTACGCTAGCGAGCACGGGCTGGCCGTCGGCGACTCCTTCACGCTCACCCGCGAGGGGATCACGCGCGACTTCACGGTGCGCGGCATCATCACCAGCGGCGACGACGCTGACCGCGGCGTGTTCATTCAGCTGGCGCAGGCGCAGGCACTCATCGGGCGTGAGGGGGCAGTCGGCAGCGTCGAGGTCTCAGCCCTGACCACGCCGGACAACGACTTGGCGCGCAAGGCTGCGAAGAACCCGAACTCGCTGACGGTGAAAGAAAAAGAAACCTGGTACTGCACGGCCTACGTCTCGTCGATCGCCTACCAGATCGAGGAAGTCATGACGGACTCTGTCGCTAGCCCAGTCCGCCAGGTCGCCCAGTCCGAAGGTACGATCCTCGAAAAGACTCAGCTCCTCATGGTCCTCGTCACCGTCCTGGCGTTGATCGCCTCCGCTCTGGCCATCGCGAACCTCGTGACTGCTGGCGTCATGGAACGCTCCAGCGAAATCGGACTCATGAAGGCCGTCGGCGCGAAAGACAAACAGATCATCGCGCTGTTCCTGACGGAGACGATCATCATCGGACTGGTCGGCGGCGTCGTCGGTTACGGCGGCGGCCTCGCGCTGGCCCAGGCAATCGGATACATGGTGTTCCACTCCTCGATCGCTTTCGCGCCCGTCGTCGTGGGCCTCGTCGCGGTCCTCGTCATCCTCGTCGTCCTGGGGGCCTCCATCCCAGCGATCCGTTACCTGCTGCGCCTCAACGCGGCTGAAGTCCTCCACGGAAGGTGATTCCCATGTCCAGACGAGCAATGTTCTGGCGGATGGTTATCTCCTCCATCCTGCGCCGCCGCTCCCGCGTCCTCATCGCGGTCCTCGCCGTCGCAATCGGCGCGACGACCCTGTCCGGTCTCGTGACGATCGCGGTGGACGTGCCCGCGCAGATGGCCCGCGAGATCCGCTCCTATGGCGCGAACCTCGTCGTTTCGCCTGCCGGGGATGGGGTCCTCACGGACGAGGCCGTGGCGGCCGCAACCAGCATGGTTCCCTCGGGTGCGCTGGTCGGATCCGCGGCCTTCGACTACGAGACCGTCACCATCAACGACCAGCCGTATGTGGCCGGTGGAACAGACCTGGCGGCCGTGCGTTCCATGAACCCTTACTGGTACGTGGATGGGCAGTGGCCAGGTGAGTCCGGGCAGGTCCTCGTAGGAGAACAGATCGCCTCCACCATCGACGTCAAGACAGGCTCCACGATCACGATCAGCCAGCTCGACGGATCAGCCTCCGCGAAGGCCGCCCAAGCGCAGGCCCAAGTCGGTGCCGCGCCACAGGCCTCGACGAGCCACGACGCTGCTACCCAGTCGGGCGCATCCACCTCCCCGGCCACCCAAGGCCCACAGTCCGGCGCCGGAACACAAGGATCAGCCCAGGCCTCGGCCCTGGAACCCGACCCGCGTAGCGTCACCCTGACCGTCTCCGGCATCCTAAAGACAGGCGGCAACGAAGACGGCTACGTCTACATGTCCACCCAAGACATGGACGCGCTGACCGGGACCAGCGGCACCGTGTCGCTCGCAGAATACTCCATCGCCCTCGAAGGCAACGCGCTGAGCGCCGTCGCCGACGGCATGAACGCTGCGAACCCAGACATTCACGCCCAGACTGTGCGACGCCTCGCCCAATCCGACACGGGCGTCCTCACCATGCTGCGGTCCCTGCTCGTCGTCATCACCGTCATCGTCCTGGCCCTCACCATGATCGGCGTGTCCACCACGATGATCGCCGTCGTCACCGAGCGACGCAACGAAATCGGCCTGCGCAAAGCACTGGGCGCCACTGCCCGCTCCATCACCACGGAATTCATGGGCGAAGGAATCATGCTCGGCCTCATCGGAGGCATCCTCGGTGCGGGAGCAGGCTACGGCCTCGCTGTCCTCATCTCCACCTCCGTGTTCCACCGGTCCATCTCGCTGCACCCGCTCATCCTCATCGGCACGATCGCCTGCTCGATCCTCATCGCCGTCCTCGCCTGCCTCCCGCCCGTGCGCCGCGCACTGGCCGTCGACCCCGCGCTCGTCCTGCGCGGAGAATGAGAACCACCATGACAACCCCCGACACCACCCCCGATTCGGCGCTCAACGAACACGAGCCAACCCAGGCCTCGCCTGCCACCACGGACTCCCTGCTCACCCTGGAGGGCGTCTCCAAAATCTACGGCGACCTGCACGCACTCGACAACGTCTCGCTCGAAATCCCGCGCGGCCAATGGGTCTCCATCGTCGGCCCATCCGGCTCAGGCAAGACCACCCTCATGAACATCGTCGGCGCCATGGACACCGCCACCAAGGGCACCGTCATGCTGGATGGACACGACATCTCCGACCTGACCGCCGACGAACTCACCGAAGTCCGCTGCCGCACCATCGGCCTCGTCTTCCAACAGTTCCACCTCATCGGCCACCTCACGGCCCTCGAAAACATCATGGTCGCCCAGTACTACCACTCGATGCCCGACGAAAAAGAAGCACTCGAAGCCCTCGACCGTGTTGGCCTCGCAGATCGTGCCACCCACCTGCCCCGCCAACTCTCAGGCGGCGAACAACAGCGCGTGTGCGTGGCCCGCGCCCTCATCAACTACCCCAAGCTGGTCCTCGCAGACGAACCCACCGGAAACCTGGACGAAACCAACGAGGAGATCGTCCTCGACCTGTTCAACCAGCTCCACCGCGACGGCACGACCCTCATGGTCGTCACACACGACGCGCTCGTCGCCGAACAGGGCCAGCGCGAGATTCGGCTCGATCACGGTAAGGTCGTAAAAGAAACCTGGCACGACCACGACTTCGCGGCGCACGCCTCCGGGCCCGTCCTGCCCGGCCGTGACGGCGACGCGCGCAGCGGAAAGGACAAAGTACGATGACCGCTCGACCCGCCGACACCACCCGTTCGCGATGGATCGCCCCGGCCTCGTTCGCGGTCCTCGGCGCGCTCGGCGCAACCATCTTGGCCGCGTGCACGCCCTCCACCGGCCTCGACATGAGTAAGCCCATGAGCGACGGCACCTGGAGTGCGCAGTCCAACCCCGACGACCAAGGTTCCATCGGTACGATCACGATCACCGTAGAGGGTGGCCACATCACTGCGACCACCTACCAGACCACGCTTGCCGACGGCACTGACAAGGGCGCCGACTACGGCAAGAGCTCCTCGGGCGAGGTCTTCAACCAGGACTACTACAAGAAAGCGCAGGCCGCCGTCGCCTCCTACCAGGAGTACTCCGACAACCTGACCCAGGTCGGCGACCCCGCCAAGGTTGACGTCATCACCGGCGCGACTGTCGCCCACCAACAGTTCGTGCAGGCAGCCATCCGCGCCATCGCCGCCGCACAGGGCGTATCCCCCGACGGCGCCGACGACATCGACATCCCCGGCCTCAACGACTCCACGAAGGACGCCGACCTCGGGAACTCCGACGACTGATCCGCGCGGCGCGGGGACGCCTGTTAGCATCCCCTCGGGGAACGAGGCCGCGGCCAGGTCCCGCCAGACCGCCGCCGTTACAGGCGACGAGGACGCCCCAGTTGGCGCCAATCGGGCGGATACAAACACGCGGGCCGCCCCCCAAGACGCGACACATACACAGGCTGCGGGGACCGCACCCACCTGGCGTTCCTCGTTTCCCGCGATGGGCACCCGCGTGGACGTCATCGGGTGGGGCGGGGACGGCATGGCGATCGTCAATGCTCTCGTCGAAGTCGTGGCGCGCCACGAAGACCTGTGGAGCGTGTTTCGTTCCTCTTCCGAGGTGTCACGGCTGAACGCCGCGTGCTGTCACGACGAGCACGGTGATGAGGGGCCGTCGCCGACCGGGGGCGCGCGCTGTCACGACGTGGCTGGTGGCGAGGCGTTGTCGGCGGCCGGGGGAGCGCGCACAGACGCCGCTCATCGCTCCGCCTCATCACCCGACTGCGTGACAGCTTCCGCTTCGGTCACAGATGCGCCGGACACTCCGCTTCACCGTCCGCAACCATCCCGCGAAGGAGCCGCTGACGCGGGGGGCGGACCCGGCCTCGTCGTCAGTGAGGACACCGACCGCCTGCTGCGGGACGCGCTGGCGCTCGCGGAGGCCACCGGGGGAGCGTTCAACCCGATGATCGGGCCACTCGTTGCCGCGTGGGATGTCAAGGCGATGCGGGCGGCGTTTGTTGCGGGCAGGCCCTTGCCTCCTGCGCCGTCCTCGCGCGTTGTGGAGGCGGCGGCGCGGGCCTCGTCGTGGCACCTGTTGTCGCGCGTCGGCGAGCGGCGCTGGACGCTGCGGGCACCCGCCGACGCCGCAAGCGGCAGTGGGGCCCGCGGCCTGCCTGCCGATGTCCGCGGCCTGCTTACCGATGCCCGCGGCCTGCTTACCGATGCCCGCGGCCACGTTAGCGGCGACGGACACCCCTATGACGCCTCGCGTGAGAATCAGGCCGCAGGCGCCTCCTCCGAGGGCGCTCGCGTGTCCGCGACGGATGGCCGACGGCATCGTGACGGAGTGCCGTGCCCCCGCCTCGACCTGGGGGGCATCGCGAAGGGGTACACCGCTGACGCGTGCCGCGACCTGGCGGTCTCCATGGGGGCGCGCGGTGTCCTTGTGTCGGTGGGGACGTCGTCGGTGTCGGTGTTCGGGACCCGCGCCGACGGTTCCCCGTGGCGCGCAGGCGTGCGCGACCCGAACGGCGCGCCCACGGCCGTCTCTGGCGTCGTGGAACTTCCCGTGGGTGATATGGCGTCACTGTCGACGTCCGGGGACAACCTCGGACCGATGGGTCGTGTGCGTGCGGGGGCTGCGCCGGATCCTGTGTCGGTACCTGCATCGGATCCTCACGCGCGTGAAACATCGCGTGAAACAGGCGCGGCTGGCTGTGTGCATGGCGGTGCGCAGGACGGTGGGGACTGTGCCGGTCGTGATGCCAGCGGTGGCGTGTCAGGCGAGGGTTCCGTCGCGGGTGGCACTGGCTCTGATGGTGTGATCGCGCAGGCTCGCACTGCTGCCCGTACTCACCCCACTGTTATTGCTAGCGAGCCCGGCGCGCCCACCGGGGGAGGGCAGGCCTCGTCCCTGCGTGAAACAACCCGTGAAACACCCGCGTGCGCGGCCGATGCTACCGTGTCCTCTCACGCCGATGGGGCGGCACCCTCCTCGCGCCTGCTGGACCACCACATCATCGACCCGCGCACGGGGTATCCCGCTCATGCAGGTGTGCGACAAGTCAGTGTCGTGGCCTCGTCGGGTGTGTTGGCTGAGGCCCTGTCAACGGCTCTGCTCGTTGATCCATCCATCGATGTTCCTGATGTCGTGGCTCGCTGGGCCCGCGTGACGGGTGCCCCGGCCTCGGCGAAGGTTGTGGGCCTGGTGCGTGCGGCGCGATGAACGAGCAGCTGATGCGTGGATGGGCCTGGGATGGGAAATGCTTGGTGCAAGGGTCAACCTGATCGGGAACATTCAACCCGATCAGAAGAGGTTGAACCTTACCGATCGGGTGTAACACCTCATCGGTAACAAGTGAATACCTGGGCAGGTGCTGTTGTCGGCCACCATTGTCAGGAGCTGGGGGGCATTTATCCACAGTCCTTTGTTCGTGTCGTGTGTTTTCCACAGGGGCAGCCGTTCTAGGTGAGGTGCTTTCGCCGTGCTGCAATCATCCACATATGAGTGACAATCAGCTGACCGTAATTCGTTCATCGTCGGGCTGTCGAATTCCTCGCGATATGCAAGATACATGCGTGTATCTACACATCATGAAGGGGTGCTACGTACGCGTCGACGATGCTCAATTCCTGAGTTCGCGATGGGCTGTCTGGGAAGCCGTGTCACGAGCACGATTGTTGGCTGTGCAGCATGCGGGGAGTGAAGATCGTGTCTTCATCGGAGCCAGTGCGCTCGTTGCTCGAGGTATTCCGTTGTGGGAAGCGAACCCCGATGTTTGCGTGTGGACTCCTTCGCGGCGTGGGCACAAATTGCTGCGCGCAGTCCAAGCGGAGGCTGTTCGGGTGCCTGCTGTCTCGGTCCGGTGGAGCGTCGTGCCACCCAATGCGCCGGAGCTTGAGCAAGTAGAGGGCATCACCGTCGAAGGAATCGTTGATGCTGGAGTGCGCATGGCTCTCTTCTCTGAACACTTAAGTGCCTTCGTGGCACTGTGTATGCTGCTCAATCGACAGTCGCAATTTTCAGTGTTTACGCAGGACGTGGACCGGCAACGTTCGGATGGTCTGCGGGCCAATATGCTGGCAAGGCTCGAAGAACGCGCGACAGGCAAAGAAACTATCCCCTTCCGGAGAGCTAAACGCCTGATTGTTGCCGCTGACCCGGGCTGCGAGAACCCTGCTGAGGCCGCTCTTCTGTGGGTGGTGAAGTCGGTGAGTGCCTTCGAGGTCGTGACCCAGTTCGAGATCGTCGTCAACGGGAGGCGTTATTTTGCGGACATCGCTATTCCGGGACTCATGATCATCTTCGAGTTCGATGGGATTGGAAAGCTCGGAAAGAACGAAGCCGACTTTGCTCGGGCGAAGCGTGACTGGATCCAACGTGAAAATGATTTACGTGGCGCTGGCTGGACAATCTATCGATTCTCGTGGCCAGACTATGAGGATCTGACGCAACTGAGGTCCTTGGTAAGTGAGCTGTTGGGGCCTTTCCAATCCGTGATTCCATCCTCGGCTCAGGGCCTGTGGGCGAAACCCACGCCGGCATGTGATGGACCGGAGCGTCGGTTCCATATGGCTGCCAATCGTTGGGGAACCGCGCGAGAGGATTACACCCGTTAGGGAAGATTCAACCTGATCGGGAACATTCAACCCGATCAGAAGAGGTTGAACCTTACCGATCGGGTGTAACACCTCATCGGTAACAAGCGAATGCGTGGACGTAATCACGAACGGATGCCGCTGCGGGGCGAAGCACCGAAACATGCGCCAGTGCATCAGGCCCCACAGATGTGGAGGGTGCCGGTGGGGCCTGGTTGCGGTGCCGGTGGGCGGTGGCGGGGCCTGGCCGGGCTTCGAGGCGACGCGCCGAGCGAAGCTCGCGGCGCGGACGGCTCGCGGGCGGGCCGCTGCCCACCTGCACACAAAGCAGCCCGGCCCCACAGCAAGGTACGACGGTGCCCCGAACAGGAGCAGTGCCCGGAGTACCCGCGGAGCGCCGCAGCAACGGCAATCAGTCAGCGTGCCCCGCGAGCAGCGTCGCCAGGTGCACGCCCCTGCGGCCCGCCAGCTGGGCTGCCTGGGTGCGGCACGAGAAGCCGTCCGCCAGATACACCGCGTCCGGGTGCGCCGACAGGGATGGCAGCAGCGAATGAGAGGCGACCGCGACCGACAGGTCGTAGTGGCCCGCCTCCATGCCGAAATTCCCGGCCAGGCCGCAGCAGCCCTCGAGCCGCGTGACGCGCGCACCCAGCGACTCGAGCAGCGCCTGGTCCGTGTCCCACCCCATGACGGAGTAGTGGTGGCAGTGCGGCTGCGCGACGATCTCGACGCCCTCCAGGCTCGGCAGGTTGCGCGAGGACTCCGGTACGGCCGACAGCACCTCGGCGAGGGTGTGCGTCGCGCCCGACACGAGCGCCGAGCGCGGATCATCCGGCAAGAGGTCCATCAGGTCGTCGCGCAGCACCGCCGTGCACGAGGGCTCGACGCCGACGATCGGGATACCCGCAGCGGCGAAGGGCGCGAGCACGCCGAGCAACGACGCCAAGTGCTTCTTCGCGCCCGTCAGCTGCCCGGTCGTGATCCACGTGAGCCCGCAGCACGCGTCGGGCGCGACGATGGGCGCAAACCCGTTCGCCTCGAGCACGTCGACGACCGCGCGCGCCCCCGTGCCGTCCAGGGTCTGACTAAACGAGTCCGCCCACACGAGCGCGTACGGCCGCCCGCCGGGGTCGCGCGGCCCGTTCAAAATCGGGGAGCCCACCATCGACGAGGCAGTGGCCGCCTCGCGCTCGCGGGCGGAGTCGCACGAGGCCGGGGTGCCGCCGCGCTCGCGGGCATCGGTCGCGGCTTCGGAACTTGCGGCTGCGGAAGTCGCGGCTGCGGAAGTTGCGGCTGAGGAAGTCGCGGCAGCGCGAGCCGCAGTGCCGGAAGTCGCAGTGAAAGAAGATGCTGCGTCGCCAGCCGGGACGGAACCCGCCAGCAGGTTGCGGCGGCGAGCCCACGCGGTGACGGTGCCGGACTGGAGGGCGGGCATGCCTCGGCGAGGGTCGAGTCCGATGATGCGGAAGGCCAGCGACCGCAGGGGGGCCACTGACATGATGGCGTTTGCGACGGCAGCGAGGCCGGGTACGCGCGCGGTGACGCGGGTGAGGCGCGGCAGCCAGCCGAGCGTGTAGTGGCTGAGGGGGCGCAGGCGCCCCCGGTAGGTGCGGAAGAGCGCTTCGGAGCGGTAGCGGGCCATGTCGACGCCGGCGGGGCAGTCGGCGGAGCAGGCCTTGCAGGCCAGGCACAGGTCGAGGGCCTCGAGGACTTCGGGGGAGTTGATGGCCTGAACGAGCTGCGAGTTCGCGGCCTCCTGGAGGATGCGGGCGCGCCCTCGGGTCACGTCCTTCTCGTCGCGTGTGGCCAGGTAGGACGGGCACATGAACGTGCCGGGCACTCCGGCGCGGCACTTGCCCACGCCCGTGCAGCGGTGGACGGCCGCCGTGAAGTCGCCGCCGTCGTGGGTGAACGCGAAGCCGCCGTCGGCGGGCATGGGGTGTGCGGCGACGCGGCGCAGGTTCGCATCGAGGGGGTCAACGCCGGGCTGGAGCTCAAGCGCGCCGTCGGCAGGGGCGCCGCTCGCACCGCTCGCGCCGCCAGATGCGGCGGATCGCGGTGCGCTGAGACGTGCGAAGCCGCCGTCGGCGGGCATGGGGTGTGCGGCGACGCGGCGCAGGTTCGCGTCGAGGGGGTCAACGCCGGGCTGGAGCTCGAGCGCGCCGTCGGCAGGGGCACCGTCGGCAGGGGCGCAGCTCGCATCGCTCGCGCCGCTCGCGCCGTCGGCAGGAAAGAGGTCGGAACGGCTGGTGCGCGCGTCGTCACGATCGCTGACGACAGTGTCAGGCCCTCCGTGTGCCGCCAGCCCGCCGGCACCTCCACTGCGCGCCGCGAGAGCCCGCGCCCGAGCGCGGGAGGCGGCCTCGGCCTCGTCCATGGGGGCGGCGAGCACCCCGGGGTTGAGGAGGTTGTCCGGGTCGAAGACGTGCTTGACGCGGGCGAACAGGTCGAGCATCTCGGGGGAGTACATGAAGCGCAGGAGCTCGCCGCGGGCGCGCCCGTCGCCGTGTTCGCCGGAGACGGAGCCGCCGTGGGCCGCGCAGATGCGGGCCGCGGACTGCAGGAACGCGCGCGAGTGTGCCACGCCTTCGGGGGTCTCGAGCGGCATGGCGAGGCGCACGTGTACGCAGCCGTCGCCGAAGTGCCCGTACAGGAGCCCGTCGATGTCGAACTCCTCCATGAGGGCGGTGAAGTCGCGCAGGTACGCGCCGAGGTTCTCGGGCGGGACTGCTGCGTCCTCGAAGCCGGGCCAGGCCTGCTGGTCGCCGCCGCCCGCGCCGTCCGGCGGGGTGCGCCCGCCCAGGCCCGCACCGTCGGCGCGGATCCTCCACAGGGCCGAGGCCTGGGCCCCGGGCGGGTACACGACCGTGTCGACGGCGGCGGAGGCGGCGCACAGGGCGCGTGCGCGTTCCAGGGAGGCGGTGACGTCTTCGCCGGGGGCTCCGACTTCGACGAGGAGCCAGCCTTCGCCCTCGGGCAGGGCGGGGACGGCGCCGGGGCCCTTGTGGGCGCGCACGACGTCGACGAGGCGCCGGTCCATGCCCTCCACCGCGAGGGGCGAGTGGGCGAGCAGCGCGGGCACGTCGTCGGCGGCCTCGATCATGGAGCGGTAGCCGAGGGCGGCGAGCA
>ERZ772974.1591-NODE-1591-length-14620-cov-3.386955_pt1 | contig 14620 bp, 10 predicted proteins | sample MGYA00580671_ERZ772974 | MGnify/ENA primary metagenome ERZ772974 (study PRJEB29015, sample SAMEA2738065) | human oral metagenome | biome: human oral; feature: human-associated habitat; material: saliva | place: China | collected 2218 ... | reverse complement strand
GTTCAGAGGTTGCTGCTTTCGTAGCCAGCACTAAGATTTTGGATGGAAAAGGCGACTATGGTACAGCCACCAAGCACGTTCGAATGACGAGTGTTGATAAAAACGATGGTTACACAGGTTCTTATTCTTACGTTCCTGCTTATACGGGCGTACTTCTCAAGGTCCTCGATAAAGAAGCTACAGATGCTGACTTCTACTACACGATTGGTGAACAAGATCAGCAAGTCTACCATGTCACAAACAACGTTATGACTGGTGTGACAGTAAACCCCATTACCTCTCTCACAGCCACAACTGCCGATCCCATTTATGTGATGCAGGGCGGTACCTTCCGCAAGGCTGAAAACACTATCAGCAACTTCCCCATCCACAAGGCCTATATGAAGTTTAGCGCACTGCCCGCTGGCACACGAGTTGTCTTCGATTTTGACGATACCACAACAGGAATTGAGAGTATCGAAAGCATTGATACAGGAAACTCAAATCGTGCTGCAGATGTTTACTATAATCTGCAAGGCCAGCGCATCAACAAGCCGCAGCAGGCTGGTCTCTACATCCTCAATGGTGCGAAAGTAATAATCAAATAAAGTCGCAGAAGACAATGAATAAAAAACAATATACAGCACCTAAAATAACTTCTATTACCTGGTCTGCTGAAAGTTTGATGCTTGTTGCCAGCCCAGGTGTAGGAGGAGGTTACAATTCTGGCGAAGAGATTGATTCTAGAAAGCAAGGTACGTTCGAAGAAAATAGTGGCTCAAATATCTGGGACAAACAAAATTCTCTCTGGGAAGACTAATCAGAGAAATATCTCTTTTCTGCAATCATTTCCCATTATGGGATTTATGATAAAAGCAATTGACATTGGGGAAGGCTTCACTGCCTTCTCCAATTTTTTTATTCTTGCTGCCTGACCCACTTAGAAAGACCAGATTGCTTCTATTCGCAAGATCTAAACAATAAGGTTTGCGGAGTTTTTTTGAGGACACATCAGCAAAATTTATAGAAGAATGCAAAGAAACAGGCTTCGCCGCTGAGGTAGGGGCGAAGCCTGTTGAAAAATGAAAGTATTTATTGTTTAATTTTATGGTAGCTGCTGATTATCAGAAACCGAGGGAGAGGCCGATGGCTATGCGGCGAGAGTCGTCAGAGCCGGTGGCATCTTGGAGGATGCGGCAGGGGTTATACTTCACATAGAGGCCCACGACGTCTTTACCCACTTGTCCGATGATGTCGGCCGAGAAACGATTGGTGCGAATGTTCTTCATCTTCTCCATAAAGTCGCGCCCATTGAGCGAATATTCGGAGCGAACCTTGGCTCTCCAAGCATAGTGGAGGTTGGTGCGCAGACCCACGAACCATTCGTGGCGGAACGTATAGCGATAGCTGAAACCCAGGTAGTTGGTCGTGAGGAAGAGGCGAGAGAATTTAGGATCTGAACCAGCGGGATAGGCTTCGGGGGCGAGGCCGTGGGAGGCATTCTTGCCGTAGCGCAGTTGCTTGCCTTCGTGGCGCAAGGAAGCGGTATAGAAACCTGTGTGAATGGCCAATGCATGGTGGCGACGCTGGAAGTTCACGTTGAGAATGTCGAGGTAGAACTCGGCAGATTTGCTCATCTTAGCTTTGAGTCCGTCGGGCATTCCTGGAGTGGCCACCCAGCCCATTGCCAGACCTAAGATGCCTAATTCTTTTTGCCATTTGTTGGACTTTTCCTGTTCCTTTTTCTTCTTGCCAAAGAGGATGTTAAAGTCCCAGTCGTCCGCGCTTTGACGAACCACCGATTCGGAGTTTTTCCCTACCGATTTAGAGTAGGAATAGCGGAACGTGGGGTCTGTGCCGTTGCCAAAGATGTCGATGTTGACCACTGAGTCCCGCTCCGTCACCACTACGCGGCGTGCATTTTCCACGGTGGTCACTGTGTCGGTTGTCACTTGTGCTGTTGCTGACAGTGTGCCCATGAGTGTCAGGGCAAGGAAAGCTTTGAGTTTCATATTCATAAGGTTTTATTGTTATTTTTCTTTGCTTTATTTGCTAAACATCCGTTTGAGTTCGGTCGCTGTGGCTCGTCCCTGCAGATAGATGAGGGTGAGCCGGCCGTCAGAGCCCGTTTGATAGGAGTTGTTCCGATAGAAGATGTAACGGTTTTCAGCACCCACGGATGAGAGTTTGTAGAAACCGTAGTAGACATGACCACTCTTCCTCACCTCTTCTTTTGACACAGCATGCGCCGCATCGCGAAGCACGGCAGTTTCTATTTGTCGAGTGTCGGCCGCCGAGGGAGTGAGCGAAAGGCTGCGCGAGAGGCTCAGATTGAAAGCCTTGAGCCTGCTGCCCGAGAACTGCACCGAAGTGGCATCTTGGCGGGTGGAGTAGCTACCTTCAAAGATGGAGGCAATATTCAGTCCTGCTTGGGCCTGGGCGGGAAGCACCACGCTCATTAGAGCTATAAGAATCATCAGAATGCGTTGCATGACTTTATTGGTTTAGCGTGTTAAACATATCCTTGAGTTGGCTCTCCGGCGTGGGCGCATCTGTGGGGCTGTTCACGGCCTGCATCTCTTGCTGCATCAGTTTGACCACCTCGTCGGGGTTCGTCACCTTGCGCCCATTGACATAGGCGATGCAAACATCGTCTGGGTGAGCCTGCTGAATGGTATAGACACCTCCGAGCATGAGTACCACCACGGCGGCTGCGGCTGCCTGCCACCAACGGATGGAGCGGTGTGACTTGCGGCGCAACTTACGCCCCACGGCGGTGAAGCCCATCACGGCGCGCACCTCATCATAGCGCGCATCGGCAGCGTAAGGGCCAGTGATGAGCCGTTGCAGTTCACGCTCTTCCTCAACCGTTGTTTCCGCGTCGAAATAGCGGTTGATGAGTTCGTCCAAGTTTTTACTATTCATCTTCATAATCTCTTCTGTAAATTTCTCGAATGGTGCGTCGAGCGCGTGAGAGTTGCATCCTGACGGCCGCAGGCTGCATCTGCAAACTCTGGGCAATGGCGTCGTAGTCCTGGCCTTCATAATCGTGGCGGCGAAGGATGTCGCGCTGGAGCGGGGAGAGTTCGGAGGCCACGATGCGTTCCACTGCGTGGAAACGGCTTTCCATATCGGGCGCGTCCTCTTCGGCTCCGTCGGCCTCGGCCAGACTCACACTGGCTTCCCGCTGTTGCTGGCGCAGGTGGTCGATGCTGAGATGTTTCACCGTCGTGGTGAGCAGTCGGCCGGCCTCATCCTCGGAATGCAACGTTGTGCGGCGGGTCCAGAGGCGGATGAAAGCATCCTGCAAAGCATCTTCGGCCACGCTCTCCCCCACCATGGAGGAGGCCAAGCGTCTCAGCCCTCGCTGGAGGCGCTGAAATGCTGGGAGGAGTACTTCCTCTTTTGAGCCGTCGCTATTTAGGAACTTCTGAGCCATTCGAGTGGTTGGTTTACATTGTGCTAACGCAGGACTTTCGGTTTTGTAACATCAAAAGTAAGATTTTTTTCTTTTATTCAATAAAAGAGAGGCAGCTCAGAGGCCGCTTACTTGAAAATCGGACTGGTCCGACGCGTCCGACCTGGCCCGACCCGTCCGACTGGTCCGACAGGGCAAAAAAATGCAATAAGGCTGTCGGCTGGCTTCCTTATTGTGTCAGCTGATAGCCTTATTGTGTCGGCTGACATCCTTATTGTATTTACGGAGTGGTTTAAGAGGTTGATTAGCAAGAGTATATGAGCTGGTTTTTCAGAAAGAAGAGCCGTTCCATTGGCTTTTCCTCCTCGAAAGTTGGCAACATTTAGGAAAAGCCCGTATCTTTGCTTCGATAAATCCACGCGCACCATTGGCAAGGCTGATAGGTGGCGCAAAAAAACGGTAGTTATTTATGAAAATCCTCCTTGCAGCCACAGGGCTGCTTCTCTCTCTCGCATCTTGCAGCGTATCCGTTCCAGGTATCAAGAGCGTGAATGCCAATGAGTTTGAAAAACTGCTGCAAACCGGCAATATTCAGCTCTTGGATGTTCGTACGGCTGAAGAGTTTGCTCAAGGCCACATTCCAGGCGCCACGAACATTGATGTGCAGCAACCCGACTTTCTCGAAAAAGCACAAGCGGCTCTCTCGCACAAACGCATCGTGGGCATCTATTGTCGTTCGGGCAAACGCAGTATGCGCGGTGCTGAAATCCTAAACAAAGCAAAGTTCACCGTTGTCAACCTCCAAGGCGGTATCATCGAATGGCAGGATGCGCAAAAAGTCACAGAAGAGTGAAAAAACCCTTAAAACTGCAAACTGCATCAGACAATTTGTAAGTTTCCAACTTGTCTGATGGGCAAGAATAGCATCTTTATTCTCTTTTTTCTCTGTTAAAAGCCCAAAAAGAATTTAATTTCTTACAAAAACGCGTAACTTCGCGGCGTGGAAAAGTGGCAGGTTCGAGCAACCCGCTGCAAGAGAGGCTTAATTCCTTTCCCCTCTAAGTTTTAAAGGACATTCTAAATCTTTTTTATTTCTTATGGAATACTATCAAAGAGTATTGTTGGCAGCCTTGACGCCTGCAGTTGCAGTTTGCGTTCAGGCACAGGTGACTACGTCCTCATTGGGCGGTCAAATCCTGAATGAGTCCAACCAACCAGTTGCAGGAGTAGTGGTAAAGGCCACTCACGTCCCTTCAGGAACGACCTACAGCGCAGTGACCAACGCCAATGGCCGTTATACCATTCAGGGTATGCGTCCGGGCGGCCCTTACACCGTAGCTATCCACTACCTGGGTTACAATGCAGAGAAGTTTGAGAACATCAATCTCGAGCTCGGCAATATGTTCCCGCTCGACGCTTCATTGTCACCAAAATCTACTGACTTGGGCGAAGCAACGGTAGTGGCCAATCGCAAGACACGTACGGGAGCAGGCGAGAACTTCACGCTGCAAAAAATGCAGAACATCCCAACGATTGATCGTTCAGTGGCAAGCATTGTGAAGAACACGCCGATGGCCGTTTCATCCAAGAGTGGCGGTATCTCCTTCGTAGGTTCTAACAATCGCTACAACAGTTTCCAGATCGACGGTGTTGTGGCCAACGACGTGTTTGGTTTGAGTGCCGATGGTACCAATGGCGGACAAACGGGTGCAAACCCCATCTCCATGGATGCCGTGCAGGAACTCCAGGTGGTTATCGCTCCTTATGATGTTCGCCAAGGCGGCTTCACGGGTGGCGGTATCAATGTGGTGACAAAGTCGGGTACGAACGATTTCCACGGAAGTGCGTACTCCTACTTCAACAACCAGAGCATGTATGGCAAGTACAGTGCTGTGCGCGACTATGCCAAGGTGCCCCTCACCGACCAGTTTGAGCGCACCTTCGGTGGAACGCTCGGCGGTCCGATCATCAAGAACAAACTCTTCTTCTTCGCCTCTGTAGAAAACAAGAGAAAGAGTTATCCCAACAACATCTACCCCGGCTATAGCGAGAAATACATCTCAACGGATGTGGCACAGCAGGTAGTGGACCGCTACTATGCGCTGACGGGCATTCGTGATAGTTTCGGCCCACGCAACGTTGAGAGCCACAGCCTCGGCATTACGAGCCGCATCGACTGGAATATCAACGAGACCAACCACCTCACACTGCGCTATCAGCACAATAATAGCTACAAAGACGGCTATGCTGTTGGTGCCACCAGCTATTTTTTCGCTAATTCGGGCTACCGTTATAACAACAAGACCAACGACATTGTTGCAGAATGGACAAACCGCATCAGTGATAGCTTCTACAATGAGTTGCGTGCCAGTGCAAGCTTCGTGCGCGACCACCGCGAGTCACCCTACCAAGGTCCAACGGTATTGATTCAGAACGTGTACAGTGCGGACAATTCAACTCGCATAGGCCTCAATATCGGTACAGAATATAGCTCTGCAGCCAACGGACTGGACCAGAACATCTACACGTTGGAGGACAACCTCAGCTGGTACCTGGGTAGCCATACGCTGACTTTCGGTACACACAACGAAATCTACAAGGTTTCTAACCTCTTCATTCAGGCTGCTAATGGTTCTTGGACTTTCGATAATTTGAACGATTTCCTCAACGATAAGCCCAACAGATTCAACTATAAGTACACCGACCCATCTCTCACCGGCGGTGACACGAAGTATTCTCCAGCCATCAAGGCAGGCCAGTTTGGTTTCTATGCGCAAGACAAATGGAACGCTACTTCCAACTTCAATGTGACTTATGGTTTGCGTATCGACCTGCCTGCTGTGTTCAACAAACCAACGGCTAACGAAACTTTCAACCAATATGCCAAGAGCAAGAATCTGGATGCTCAAGTAGGTATCGTTCCCAGCACGAAACTCATGGTTAGCCCGCGTCTCGGCTTCAACTGGTACCTCACCGACGACCACAAGACGCTCCTGCGCGGCGGTACGGGTATCTTCACCGGTCGTGTGCCGTTCGTATGGCTCAGCAACGCCTTCAATAGTAATGGTGTAGAAATGAAATCTACCACTATCTCTAAGAACGTGCCTGGTATGAACAACTACCAGCAGGTTCTCAACAATGTGGCCAGCGCCAGCGCTACGAGCCAGAAGCCCGACATTGCTGTAGTGAGCAAGAAGTTTAAGTACCCACAGGTTTTCCGCTCTAACCTCGCTCTTGAACACACGCTGCCCGGCGACGTGAAGATGACGCTCGAGGCCATCTATAGCAAGACGATGAACAACGTCTTCTTCGAGAACCTCGCCATTAACCAAGTGGCCAAGACCTATGCTGTGCCTGGCAAAGAAAACTCTGCAGCTCCTTACTACAACAGTGAAAAGTCTGACTACTACAGCATCATCAATCTGAAGAATACCAACCGCGGCTACAGCTACGCCCTCAGTGCACTCTTTGAAAAGACTTTCAACTTCGGCCTTGACCTCGCAGCAAGCTACACCTTTGGACACTCTAAGAGTGTGAACGATGGTACGAGTTCCGTAGCCTATTCTAACTGGAAGTACAACTATTCTCGCGACACCAACGGTAAGGGCGAGCTTGGCTACTCTAAGTTCGACATTCCTCACCGCGTGATGGTTCGTGTGGGCTGGACTTCTCCGAAATATCTCAACGGCTGGACCAGCACGCAGATCGGTATCGTTTACAACGGCTCTAATGGTGGCCGCTACAGTCTCTCAATGAACGAGAGCGAAGACTTCAACGGTGACGGACAGAAGGGTAACAACCTCCTCTACATCCCAACGAAGGACGAACTCGCGCTGATGAACTTCACGCAGACGGTTGTAAAGGGTAAGGTCATTATGGATGCTGATCAAAACCGTGCAGCTTTTGAAAAATGGATCGAAGGCGACAACTACGCTAAGAACCACCGCGGACAGTATGCTGAACGTAATTCTAACATGACTGAATGGGAACACCAGATTGATCTCCACTTCGGTCAGAAGATTTACTGGAAGAACATCTGCAACTTTGAGTTCACCTTCGACATCATGAACTTCGCTAACTGTCTGAACAAGAAGTGGGGTGCTCAGTATAGCAACGTCTACAACGTAAGCCCGCTGATGATTTCTAAGATGACGAAGGGTGCTGATGGCAACTATACGCCGGTTTATCAGTATAACAACCCACGTCTCACGAAGAGCGATATCCTCAGCCGCTGGCACATGCAGCTCGGCTTCCGTGTAAGCTTCTAAGCGAGACCTCCATTCTCTAAGCGGACTCTTCAGAGACCGCTCACAAAAAGGCTTCACCTCCGTTCGGGGTGAAGCCTTTTCTTGTTGTCTTTTTTTGAGTTATCCTATTTCTCGTCGAAGTTGATAATTATTCCCTCTACAGCTTCGGCTGGCACACCGATAGCGGCAGGTTGAGCGGATTGGGCTTGTTCTTTGAGGCGTGCAAACTCATCGTCGAAATTGTGGAAGCCGTTGATGCTAAGGTCTTCTCTAACGCGGTACCCCTCAGGGGTGATGGTCTCGTAGTGCGGAATGGCGTTGAAGCGGAAGAGTTCGCACAGTTGGTTGTATTCTGCTGGCGAAAGACAGATACACTCCTCGTCGGCGAGCCATTCTTTCACATATTTCCTATATGCCTCACTGCCCTGCGGCGTGTTCTCTGCAGCGATGAAGATGAGTTTCACATCCTTGCGTTGCGCAATGCTGGCTCGCAACTCCTTGCTTTTCTGGATAGCGGCACGGCAGGGAGCACAGCCCATTCCCCAGAAATCAATGAGGAGATAGCGCCCTGGGAAGCGCGCCGATAGTTGGCGGATCCTTTCGGCCGCTGCATTGTTGGCGGGGAGAGGCGTAGCGATGTCTTGTTCCATCATGGCTGCCGAACAGAAGAGGTCGGCTTGTTGGCGGATGAAGGGGGAGGAAAGAACTTCCAAGTAGGGCGATAGCATATTGTTGAGCGCGGGCAGACTTTCCGCCTCGGCCAAGCGTTCTTGTTCTGTGAGGCTCGTATCGGCAAGTATTCCAGGGATGAGCGCCTCATTGTTGCGCCACTCTTTGAAGTTTTCCTGAATGTCTTTGTAGATGCAGATTTGCAGCATCAGGTTGTTGTCGTTGCAGCCCATTAGTTTTTTCAGAGCCTCGCGCTTGTTATTGAGGATTTTCTGCTGAATATCGGCCGTTATCTTGACGCTGTCCATCTTTCCAAGGGACGCAAACTGCCCTGAAAATACGGGAGGGGCGAAGCGCAGGCGGTTGATGAGAGTGGGGAAGTAGCTACTGGCTGTCAGCAAAGGATTGTCGAAAGGTATGCGCGATAAGAGTTTGAAATTGCTGGGATCGTTCAGCGCGTCCCTTTCGGCCCTGTCCGCTCCAGAAGGTTCCTTCTGTCCGTTGGCTTCTGCTTTTTTTGAAAAATCATCCTCACGGTTCATGGCATATTCAATCAATGCACTGGCAAAGCTCACTTGCAAATCAGCCAAGGCCAACTGCTCTTCCATCGGAGTGAATCCGTCGCGCTCGCTCGTAAGTGCCAGCAGGGTTAGCGCATTTTTCCAGAGCGTTTCCGCAAGGGGCTGCGCTTGGCTAAACGGCCCATTGAAATAGCGCAGGGCATTCATGATGCCATTGAAAGGGAGTTTCGCTTTGAGCCATCGTTCCATCTCTTTGCAACTCCCGTTGTTGTACTGGCACTCATATTGTCCCCGCGCGTTCTTCTGCACCGTCACATCGATGGTCTCACCTGGGCGGGCAAAGAAAGGAATCTCGCTGAAGGCTATATTGGAATTGCCCGCGAAGAAAGCCTCTCTCACGGGATAGCACGCCGAGAATTTTTTCTCGAAAGTCCCATCCGGCGCAATATTGAGCATGAGTATTCCCTGATCCTTTTCAAAAATGTTTTCGTAGTAACATTCTAAGTGGTTGAAACCAAATTTTGCGACATCATAGTCCATGATGCGACCGCGAATGGTGATGGAGTCGTTCTTGAACCACTCCGTTGGCAGCACATAGGGATGGCTCTCGGTGAGTGCTTCGAGCCTGGGCGTGGTGAGTGGGGTGTTCTTGTCGTGGATGCCGAGGAGCATAAACGAATAGAAGTCGTCTCCCCCGATGAAGTCGAACACTCTGACGCGTTGCGGCATAGGAGCAAAATGCAGCGCGAATTGAGTCGGACCATTTTTAGGAGAAGAAATCGGTTGGTCGAGCACGACGCCCTCAGCCGAGCGCAAGGGATATCGATGGCCGCTTTCATCTTTCAGATAGCTGCTCTTGTTGAGAATGAACGGATCTCCCGCGGGCGATTCGATAGAGAGGTGAAGCGTGGTGGCCGTATCTGTCAAGACCACTTCTTGCACAGTGATTTTTTCTTTGAATGGGATTGCACAAGCCGTCACCTTGGGCGTTTTGATGGTTTTGAAGGTCTTGCTCCAGCTCGCCACCGTGCAAGTCAGGAGTAGAAGGGTGATAAAAAACTGTTTCATTGTATTTAGGAAATACTACCTATTAAAAAATAAAGCCTCGAACCCCTTTCGTGGATCGATTCTCTTATCGTTTGTTTGCAAAAATACGTCATAATTCTGTTTTGTGCCAAGAGGAGCGTTCCAAATCCTTTGCCTTTCTGCTCCTTTCTCCCTGATTTGAAGGTATAACTTACGTCTTTGGAGGAGAAAAAAAGGCGCAAATTTGGAGAAATACGGGCGAAAGTGAAGAAGTAGGTATCGTTGTTATGCCTCCCTTTATTGCCCTCGTAAATACAATAAGGAAACCAGCTGACACAATAAGGAAGTCAGCCGACAACCTTATTGTATTTTCAAACGTAATAAGGATATCCACGCTCCGCGTTATAGCATCTGCGGAGGCTTCATCGCGGCAAGAAAGAGCGTGGGCATTGTCATAGAAAAAGAGCGAACCTGCTGCGGGGCGGGTTCGCTCTTTGCGTTAAGAGGTGGGATGCTCTTAGAGAGCCACCTTATAGGAATGGTTGCCCAGTTGGAGGACAACGGTGTTGCCTGCTGCGGCTGGGATGGTGAATGTGCGCTTAGCGGTCTGCACAAACTTGCGACCTTGGAGGTCGTAAACGCTCACGCTTTCAACGTCAGTACCTTTGAGGGTCACCGTGCGGCCTTCGACCGTGAAGAGCGGCGCATTTTCTGTGACTTGCCTGACGCCCGTGGGCTGGTAGCTGCCGTCGATGTCGAACACTACTACAGCACCCTGACGAGCAGGGATGGCAGCGGTGTTGCTGTTTGTGCCAGCGGGCTGCTTTGTGCCGTCGATGTAGCAGTTGGCTTGACCAATGCCGGGGTACTTCACGGTTCCGGCTTGTCCCTTCACATTCGTCACCGTGATGCGAGTGGCCTTGCCGGCCTTCCATGCAATGTCGACCGTGTAGTTACCGATGGCTTTGAGGCCCTTGATATGACCAGCCTTCCAAACGGAGGGGAGAGCGGGGAGCACTACGATGGTGTCCGTTGCGCTCTGCATGAGCATCTCTGCAATACCTGCGCAAGCACCGAAGTTACCATCAATCTGGAACGGAGCGTGTGCGTCGTAGAGATTGTAGTAGATACCGCCAGCGTACTGGTTTGTGCCGAACGACGTGGCGTGGCGCAGTGCGCGGTGGAGAATGACGCGAGCGTGGTCGCCGTCTTGAGCGCGCGCCCAGAGGTTGATGCGCCAGCCCATAGACCATCCTGTTGATTCATCGGAACGGAGTTTCAGAGAGTTGACAGCAGCCTTGAAGTAAGGGCTACCAGGTGTCACCTGATTGAAAGGATAGAGACACATCAGATGGCTCTGGTGGCGGTGGCCATCTTCGCCGCGCGTGTAGGAGCTATATTTCCATTCGCGCAGAAGGTCTTGACCGTTGCTCACGCCGTGGTGAGGAGAGCCCCATTTGCCCGTATATTTTTCGATGGCGAGACCTTTGTCAGCCTTCTCCAAGCGGTCTTCCAATTTTGCTTTATCAGCAGCGGAGATATTAGCATCGTTGCCCAGAATGTCGGCAGCGTCTTTGGTGTTCTGCAAGAGCTCAACCACGAGTTGCTGCGCATGAGCTACGGCATTTTCCGTAGGACCTTGTTCGGGAGAGTATTCGCTGGGGCATTCGTAAGTGCCATCGGCAGCCAGCTTCATGCGCTCAATCCAGAATTGCGAAGCACTCCACATTGTGGGGAAGGCGCTGAGCAAGAAATCGCGGTCGAGCGTGTAGCGATAGTGCTGCCAGAGGTGAGTGGCATACCAAGCGTTGGCGATGACATAATTGTGCATGAAACCACCTACACCGCCGAAGATATTGTTCTCAGTATAGCAAGTCCAACCCTTCGTTTGGCCGGCATCCTTAGCATACTTCTGCCATTGGCTGTGATTCATGGCCATGTTGGTGATATAATTGAGGAACGGCAGGTGCATCTCACTCAGGTTGGTAGGTTCTGCCGGCCAGTAGTTCATCTGCACGTTGATATTGGAGTGAATATCCGAAGCCCAAGGCGGAGTGTTGGTGTTGTTCCAAATACCCTGCAAGTTGCTGGGCAGATCCACACCGCGTGAAGAAGCGATCTCGAGGTAGCGGCCGTAAGCAAAGTAGAGCTGTTCGAGCATGAGGGAAGAACCCTTCACGCCAGTAGCATCGGCTGAGTAAGCATCCACCAGTTTGTTGGTAGGTATAGCATTCTCCGAACCTTCGAGGGAGAAATCCACACGGTCGAAGTAGTTGCGATAGTCGGCCACATGATCCGTCATGATGGCAGCCATACCTTTTTGTGCGGCAGCGTCCACGCGCTCTTTCATCGTGCTGGGAAGAGCAGCGGTGTTGCTGATATACGTAGTCTTGTAAGCATCGAAATCAGTACCAGCAGCAAGATACACGCAAATCTCATCAGCATTGCGCACCTCCACGCCGTTAGCATCCGTGGTCATCGTACCGCCAACGGGCACCACCTTCATGCGAGCGTTGAATGTCACAGTGGTGAGTTTGCCGCTGAACGTTCCTTCTCCGTCGGCATAGGAGAGGTTGGCTTTTACGCCCGGTTTGAGCGTGAAGCGCAGGGAGATGCTGCCCGGTTTGTCGCAGGCATAGCGCACTGCAATAACGCGGTCGGGGAAGCTGGCAAGGTAGGTGCGGTCGTAGGTCTTGCTACCGTCAGCATTGGTGAAGTGTGTTGAACCAATGGCGCGGGTCAAGTCGAGCGCACGATAATAGTTTTTCACTTTCTTATCTGAACCGAAATCGAAATCTCCGCTCAAATCTTCGGCAAAGAGGGAGCCGAAGTTCTGATATGCTCCGTAGGAACTACCGTTGTCCGTGCTCGAACCACTCCAGAGGGTTTTCTCGTTGAATTGTACTTCGTCCTTGTAAGCGCCATTGAAGAGGCTCGCGCCCAACTGACCATTACCGATGGGCAAGGAATATTCCATCCAGTTGTTCGATGTTCCGCCGAGCGTAGCGGGCTGTGTGTACCAAAGCGTGAGTTTGGACAATCCGCTTACAGATGCAGGGTCGATGCCCTCCACCTTGTAGTCAGCGTAGGTCATGTCCTTAGGTAGGATAAATTCTACGGGGTTGTTCACGTCGTTAGCCGCCCACAAACCAATCTCATTTCCCAGTTGCGCACCGCCCCATTGGTTGAAAGCGTTGTTGCCACTGATACCATTGGCGTGGATTTCCCAGTTGGGGCTAAATGCTGCTACACCTGTTGTTACCAGAGAGAAGCCGTTGGCGTCGGGCGTGGTGCGCGTTTTGATGCGTGCGGCATTGCCCGTTCCGTCCACATAGGCGTAGAGTCCGGCCTCGTTGACGAGTTGGAAATTGCTTTGAGTGCCCACGAGTTTCCATTTCTGCGCTGGTATGGGGTCGGCAGCTGCTATTTGCACGCTCTGGCCTGCACCCTGGTCGGCCAAATAGCCACCGCCTTGGCAGAACTTCACGAAATAGAAAGTAGAGGATGTTTCGGTGCTAAACACAGGCAGTTTGGCCTCAGTAGCCACAAAACGAACGGGATTGTTGTTGTCGCCGGCGGTCCACTCACCGAGGTTCACGCCAGCCGACGTGCCGCCCCATTGATTCATGCTTTGTGACGACGTCTTGCGCTGTATCTCCCAGCAGTCGGAAGCCGCAGCGTTGGTGCTCTCCACCATCTTCAGCGCAACACCAGTAGCGGAAGTGGTGAAGTTTGAGCTATTGAAATTAACGTAGTTGCCTTTCTTGGAGAGCAACACAAAGTTGTCCTTCGTGCCGATAAAGGCCCATTTCTGTGCATCGACATTTGCTTTTGTCGCTGTCTTGAGTGCGTTGCCGCGCCCTTGGTCTGCCAAGCAGTTGGAACCCGTCTTAAACTGAACGTGGTACCAAACTGGATTGTCGGCCGTAGAAAACGACGGCAAAACCTGCGCTTGCATCGAGCTGACGCCCAGCAAAACAAGCAGCAAGAGTAACAATTTTCTCATAGATTGTTGGTGTTTAGTAATTTGTTAAATGAATTATGGTGGCGAAGATACAAAAATTTCATAAAAAGCAGAAATACAATAAGGAAAAGCCTTTACAAATGTGTCGTTTCTGCCGGATTGTCTTTACTGTGTGTACACTTGTGCGTTTCTGTCTCTTTTCTCCCCACCATCTTTCCTATTTGAATTATAATACTTAATTTCGCAGCAACATAATCATTAAATAACTCATAGCATTATGGCACAAACACCGGAATTCAAGTATGCTCCTATGTTCCAGCTCGGCAAGGACGACACGGAGTACTATCTGCTGACGAAAGAAGGCGTCAGCACCAGCGAGTTCGAAGGTAAGACAATTCTGAAAGTAACACCCGAAGCCCTGACACGCATGACCAATCAGGCTTTCCGCGATGTGGCTTTTCTGCTCCGCCCCGCCCACAACGCCCAAGTGGCCAAGATTCTGAGCGATCCGGAGGCTTCTGACAACGACAAATACGTGGCACTCACGTTCCTGCGCAATGCAGAAATTGCAGCGAAGGGGCAGCTCCCCATCTGCCAAGATACGGGTACGGCCATCGTTCACGGAGAAAAGGGACAGCGCGTTTGGACTGATTTCGACGATGCTGAGGCTATCGCGCACGGTGTCTATAAAACTTATACGGAGGAGAATCTCCGCTACTCACAGAATGCACCGCTCTCTATGTTTGAGGAGGTGAACACGCGCTGCAACCTACCCGCACAAATCGACATCGAAGCT
>ERZ772974.1586-NODE-1586-length-14660-cov-45.583156_pt1 | contig 14660 bp, 9 predicted proteins | sample MGYA00580671_ERZ772974 | MGnify/ENA primary metagenome ERZ772974 (study PRJEB29015, sample SAMEA2738065) | human oral metagenome | biome: human oral; feature: human-associated habitat; material: saliva | place: China | collected 2218 ... | reverse complement strand
CGGTCCACTGCACGGCGCTCGCGGTCGTCACCATCTGCTGGGTGCGCGGGTGCAGATTCGCCAGGTCCTGGAAGTAGTTGGTGAGGCGGTTGCGCAGGTTCTTGGCCTTGCCGACGTAGATGACGCGCCCGTGAGGGTCGGAGAATCGGTAGACGCCCGGCGAGGTCGGAATGTCTCCCGTGCGGGGCCTGTACGTCGAAGGATCTGCCACGGTCCCAGGGTACGAGGCCGTGGCTGGCAGCGCCCGTCACCCTCTGCGGGCGTGCTCTATGTCATGAAACCTTTGAATAATGAAACCAATACGCGCGCTCGCCACCTGTGGGCATATACTGGACTTGGTTGCGAATTGACCCATTCTTGACCAACGAGTACAGCTCTCCCACAAAGAAGGACGTTCATGTTCACCTCCACCGAAGAGGTCGCAGACTTTATCTCCGAGCAGAACATTGAACTCGTCGACGTGCGCTTCTGCGACGTCCCCGGGGTTCAGCAGCACTTTACGATCCCCGTGAGCGAATTCCTGGACGCCGCTTTGTCGGACGGTCTCATGTTCGACGGCTCCTCGGTGCGCGGATTCACCGCCATCCACGAGTCCGACATGAAGCTCATCCCGGATATCTCCTCCGCCTTCGTCGATCCGTTCCGCGATCGCAAGACCCTGGTCGTCAACTTCTCAATCGTCGACCCCTTCACCGACGAGCCCTTCTCGCGCGACCCGCGCCAGGTGGCCGCCAAGGCCGAGGCCTACCTGCGCTCCACCGGCATCGCGGACGAGTGCTTCATCGGCGCCGAAGCCGAGTTCTACCTCTTCGACGACGTCCGCTACCAGGTCAGCCCCCACAACACCTTCTTCTCCGTCGACTCCCCCGAGGCGTACTGGAACACGGGACGCGTCGAAGAGGGCGGCAACATGGGCTACAAGGTGCCCATCAAGGGCGGCTACTTCCCCGTCTCCCCCGCCGACAAGTACGCGGACGTGCGCGACGAGATGAGCCGCCTCCTCGAGGAGGTCGGCCTGACGATCGAGCGCGCCCACCACGAGGTCGGATCGGGCGGCCAGCAGGAGATCAACTACCGCTTCGCGACGCTGCAGACCGCGGCCGACGACATGATGAAGTTCAAGTACGTCATCAAGAACTCCGCCCTCGAGTTCGGTCATTCCGCGACCTTCATGCCCAAGCCCCTGTTCGGCGACAACGGCTCGGGCATGCACACGCACATGTCGCTGTGGAAGAACGGCGAGCCCCTGTTCTACGACGAGCGCGGCTACGGCGCGCTGTCCGACACGGCACGCTGGTTCATCGGCGGCCTGCTCGAGCACGCGCCCGCGCTGCTGGCCTTCACGAACCCGTCGGTCAACTCCTTCCGACGCCTGGTCCCCGGCTTCGAGGCACCGATCAACCTCGTGTACTCGGCACGCAACCGCTCCGCGTGCATCCGCATCCCCGTGACGGGCACGTCGCCCAAGGCCAAGCGCGTGGAGTACCGCGTGCCGGATCCGAGCGCGAACCCCTACCTGGCGTTCTCGGCGTGCCTCATGGCGGGCATCGACGGCATCAAGCGCCGCATCGAGCCGGCAGCCCCCATCGACAAGGACCTGTACGAACTGCCCCCGGCCGAGTACCAGGACATCGCGAAGCTGCCGAGCTCCCTTGAGGCCGCCCTCGACGCGCTGCGTGAGGATCACGAGTTCCTCACCGAGGGCGACGTCTTCACGCAGGACCTCATCGACACCTGGCTGGAGTACAAGGAGACCAACGAGGTCGCCCCGATGCGCGCTTACCCGCACCCCTACGAATACCAGATGTACTACGACCTGTGATCTAACCGTCACTTGAGCGGCCCCCACCCCGATTGAGGGGCGGGGGCCGCGCCACAACCAGTAGACTCACATCGAACCTGTTGTTCAGTCTTTGAACCGACATCCCGGAGGACACGATGAAGCGCATGCGCGACGGCTCCTACACGATCAAGCCGGCCTACAAGGTCGGGGAGCACGACATCATCCCCGACATGCTCGCCAAGCGGGCCACCACGTTCCCCAAGCAGGTCGTTGTCGAGCAGCGCTCCTCCGTGGGCTCCACGCGCTCCCTGACCGCCGGCGAGCTCCAGCGCCAGGTCGAGTACACCGCCTGCGGGCTCATCGGCCTCGGAGTCGAGCGGGGTCACGCGGTCGCGATCCTCGCCCCCACCTCGTACGAGTGGCTCCTCCTGGACCTCGCACTCCTCTCCGTCGGCGCGATCACCGTCCCGATCTACGAGTCCGATTCCGCCTCCCAGATCGAGCACATCCTCACCGACGCGCACGTCACCCGCGTCTTCACGGCCACCACCCAGCAGGCCGAGCTCGTGCGCTCGGTCGCGCCGTCCTTCACGCTCTCGGTCGACTCCTTCGACCAGGGCGCCCTGCGCAAGGTCGCGCGCGCCGCAACGAACGTCACCATCGAGGACGTCGAACGCCGACGCACCGCCGTGTCCTCATCCGACATCGCGACCATCATCTACACCTCCGGGACGACCGGCAACCCCAAGGGCGTAGCCCTCACGCACGCGAACTTCGTCGCAACCGCGCAGGGCGCACGCCAGGTGCTCGGCGAGGTCATCGACTCCCCCGAGACCCGCCTCCTGCTCTTCCTCCCCGTCGCCCACGTGCTCGCCCGACTCGTCATGCACGTCATCCTCTCCGGCCAGGGCGTACTCGGCTTCTCCCCCTCCATCAAGAACCTGCTGCCCGACATCCAGGCCTTCAAGCCCTCCGTGCTCCTCGTCGTGCCCCGCGTCCTCGAGAAGGTCTACAACGCGGCCTCCTCCAAGGCTGGCGGCGGCATCAAGGGGCGCATGTTCGCGTGGAGCGCCAAGCAGGCGCGCACCTACTCCCTCGCGTCCGAGAAGACCTTCGGTCCGGGCCCCTTCAAGAAGATCCGCCACGGCATCGCCGACGCCCTCGTCCTGAAGAAGATCCGCTCGGTGCTCGGCCCCAACCTGCGCTACATCGTCTCAGGCGGCGCCCCCCTGGCCACCGATCTCGCCCACTTCTACGCGGGCATGGGTATCACCCTCATCCAGGGCTACGGCCTGTCCGAAACAACCGGCCCGATCGCCGTCCAGCACATCGGCAAGAACCCGGTCGGCAGCGTCGGCCTGCCTCTGCCCGGGAACTTCATCACAATCGCCAAGGACGGCGAAATCCTGGTGCGCGGCCAGTCCGTCATGCCCGGCTACTACCACCTGCCCGAGCAGACCGCCGAGGTCATGCCCGACGGCACCTGGTTCCACACGGGCGACCTGGGTTCCATTGACCGCAAGGGCCAGCTCACCATCACCGGGCGCAAGAAGGAACTCATCGTCACCGCGGGTGGCAAGAACGTCTCCCCCGAGGTCCTCGAGGATGCCCTGGCCACGCACCCGCTCATCGCCAACGTCATCGTGGTGGGCGACCAGCGCCCCTACGTCGGCGCGCTCTTCACTCTCGACGCCGACATGCTGCCGGATTGGCTCTCCAAGCACGGCCTGCCGCAGTGCTCGCCCACCGAGGCCGCGGAACTGCCCGCCGTGCGCGAGTCCCTCGAAAAGGCCGTCGAACGCGCCAACAAGGCCGTCTCCCGCGCCGAGTCGATCCGTAAGTTCCGCATCATCGACGCCACCTTCACGATCGCAAACGGCTACGTGACGCCGTCGATGAAGCTGCGCCGCCGCAAGGTCCTGACCGACTACGCCTACGAGGTCGATGCCCTGTACGGCGGCCCCGTCTCCGCGGAGCCGACAAAGAAGCACGGATTCTTCCGCCGCGCCAAGAAGAACTGATCCCACCACGCACGGCGCACAGCGCCCACCCCACGAAAGGACCGCAATGACGGTACGCAGGCTCGCCGACGGCTCATGGGAGTCGATCGCCACGCGCGAGGCCACCGAGGACATGAACCTGCCCAAGATGCTCCATCAGCGCGTCGAGCGCCACCCCGGGCAGGTCGCGATCGAGCGCCGATCCAACGTCGGCGCGTGGCGCCGCGTGACGATGGAGACGTTCCTCAGCGAGGCCGACTCGATCGCGCGTGGCCTCATCGGCATCGGCCTCGAGGCGGGCGACCACCTGGCGATCCTGGCCCCGACCTCGTATGAGTGGGCCCTCATCGACGTGGCCGCCCTGTCCTGCGGCGCGATCACGGTCCCCATCTACGAGACGGATTCCGCACAGCAGATCGCCCATATCCTCGCTGACGCCGACGTGCGCATCGTCATCACGGCGACGACGCAGCAGGCCGAGCTGGTCGAGTCCGTGCGCACCGAGGGTGTGCGTCATGTCCTCTCCCTGGACCGTGGCGCCGAGCGGGTCCTGACGGGGGCCGCCCAGGGCGTCACCGTCGAGCAGGTACGCGAGCGCACCGACGCTGTGAAGCTGAGCGACGAGGCGACGGTCATCTACACCTCGGGCACGACGGGTATGCCCAAGGGCGTCGTCCTCACGCACGGCAACTTCATCTCGCCGATGCTGCAGGCCTACGACTTCCTGCCCCTGCTCATCAACGACCCGAAGTCGCGCTCGTTGCTTTTCCTGCCGGTCGCCCACGTCCTGGCGCGCTTCGTCATGTACTGCCTGCTCGCGGGCCAGGGCGTCACCGCTTTCTCGCCGGACACCCGTAACCTCGTCAACGACATCGCGACCTTCAAGCCGACGATGCTCCTCGTGGTTCCGCGCGTCATGGAGAAGGTCTACAACGCTGCGGCCGCGAAGGCTGGCGGCGGTGTGAAGGGGCGCATGTTCTCCTGGGCCGCCAAGCAGGCGCGCGCCCTGTCCAAGGCCACCGCCTACGTGGACTCTCCCCTGCCCGAGTCCGCCGTCGCCGGCCCCGGTCCCGACACGACGCCCATCCCAGATGCCTCGGCGATGCCCTCCCCCGGCCCGTCCACCGCGCTCAAGCTGCGCGGCCGCGTCGCCGACGCCCTGGTCCTGTCGAAGGTCCGCGCGATCCTGGGCCCGAACCTGCACACGATCATCTCGGGTGGCGCGCCCCTGGCCCTCGACCTCGCAAACTTCTATCGGGGCCTGGGTATCACGCTCCTCCAGGGCTACGGCCTGTCCGAGACGACCGGCCCAATCTCCGTGGAGACTCCGCAGGACTTCCCCCCGGACTCGGTGGGCTTCCCGTGGCCCGGCAACCGCATGACGATCGCCCCCGACGGCGAGCTGCTCGTACGCGGTATCTCCGTGTCGAAGGGCTACCACAACCTGCCCGAGGCCACGGCCGAGGCCTACGTCGACGGCTGGTTCAAGACCGGCGACCTCGCCTCGATCGACGATCGCGGACACCTACGCATCACGGGCCGTAAGAAGGAACTTATCGTCACCGCGGGCGGCAAGAACGTCTCTCCCGAGATCCTCGAAGAGTCCCTGTCGACGCACCCGCTCATCGCGAACATCATCGTGGTCGGCGACAACCGCCCCTACATCGGCGCGCTCATCGCCCTGGACACGGAGATGCTGCCCGAGTGGCTCTCAACCCACGGCCTGCCCGTCGTGGATGCGGCGCAGGCCGCGACCCTGCCCGAGGTACGCGAATCCCTGGAGAAGGCGATCGCCCGCGCCAACAAGGCCGTCTCTCGCGCGGAGTCGATCCGCCGCTACCGCATCGTGAATGCGGCCTTCACCGTGGAGAACGGCTACATGACGCCCTCCCTCAAGCTCAAGCGCCGCCGCGTCCTGGCCGACTACGCCGACGAGGTCGCCGCCCTCTACGCGTCGGGCGAGGCCGCGAAGAACCAGGAGTAACCCGGCCACCCGCCCGAGGATTACGAACCAACGGAGAGGCCCCGGCCTCGTTCAACGACGAGGTCGGGGCCGCTTCGTGCGTTGAAGCCACCTAATCCCGGCTGTTACGACCGGCGACGAATGCGCAGAACAGAGCGAGCAGGACAGCGACGCCCGCGACGGGCAGCGGAATCCACATCAGCGTGCGCCGGATAATCTCCAGCGCAGCCGAGGCAATGACACCGACAAGCAGGAACGTATGGAAGGCGCGAGACCACAGGAAGCCGTCACTGTCGCTGCTCCACAACATAAATAACGACATGATCACAAGCACAGCAACGAGCGCGTAGATCGCGATAACCGTGCCTAGTTGCCAGACGTGACGGGCTTCCGCCTGAGCCAGCACGGCTAAGGAGAGGTTGCCAAGCCCAGCAACGAAGCCGCAGCCCAGTCCGTAGACGCGGCTGCGCCCGGCCGAGCGGGCCGCGAGGGCCTTGAGCGTGAGGGAGCCGGCCACGACCATGAGGGCAACCACCAGCAGGTGAATCCAGGAGGGCCAGTAGTAGGCGAAGCCGTACAAACCGTAAGCGGGGAGCATGAGGCTCATCCTAGCGGTTCCTACGACTCAGCGGCATCACGCTGAGCTTCCTTCGCGAGAACCTCGGCGAGGTACTGGCCGGTGAAGGATTCTTCCACGGTCGCAACCTGTTCGGGCGTGCCCTGCGCGACGACCGTGCCTCCGCCTGCACCGCCCTCAGGACCCATGTCGATGATCCAGTCGGCGCTCTTAATGACATCCAGGTTGTGCTCGATGACAATGACGGTATTGCCCTTGTCAGCGAGCGACTGGAGGACCAGGAGCAGCTTGCGGATGTCTTCGGAGTGCAGGCCGGTCGTGGGCTCGTCGAGCACGTAGACCGTGCGGCCGGTCGAGCGTCGCTGCAGCTCGGAGGCCAGCTTCACGCGCTGGGCCTCGCCGCCCGACAGAGTCGTCGCACTCTGGCCGAGGCGCACGTATCCCAGGCCCACCTCAACGAGCGTGTTGAGGTGGCGGGCGATGCGCGAGATCGGCGCGAAGAACTGCGCGGCCTCGGCGATCGGCATGTCGAGCACGTCGGCGACAGTCTTGCCCTTGTACTCCACCTCGAGGGTCTCGCGGTTGTAGCGGGCACCGTGGCAGACCTCGCAGGGCACGTACACGTCGGGCAGGAAGTTCATCTCGATCTTCAGGGTGCCGTCACCCTTGCAAGACTCGCAGCGTCCACCCTTGACGTTGAAGGAGAAGCGTCCCGGGCCGTAGCCGCGCACCTTCGCCTCCTGCGTCTCGGCGAAAAGCTTGCGGATTTGGTCCCACACGCCCGTATAGGTCGCCGGGTTCGAGCGTGGCGTCCGGCCAATCGGACTCTGGTCCACGTGTACGACCTTGTCGAGCTGTTCGATGCCCGTAATCGTGCGGTGACGGCCCGGCACCATGCGCGCGCCGTTGAGGCGCGAGGCCAGGGTGCGATACAGGATGCCGTTGACCAGCGTCGACTTACCCGAACCGGACACTCCGGTGACGGCAGTGAACACGCCGAGCGGGAAGGACACGTCGACGTTCTTCAGGTTGTTTTCGCGCGCGCCCTTGACGGTGACCACGCGCTTCTTGTCGATCGGGCGTCGGGTCGGAGGCAGGACGATGCGGCGCTTACCCGACAGGTACTGGCCGGTCAGCGACTTGCGGTTCTTCAGCAGCTCCGACAGCGGGCCCGAGTGCACGACCCAGCCGCCGGTTTCTCCCGCACCCGGGCCGATGTCGACGATCCAGTCGGCGGCCTCCATCGTCTCCTCGTCGTGCTCGACGACGATGAGCGTGTTGCCCAGGTCCCGCAGGCGCTCGAGGGTGGCGATGAGCTTGCGGTTGTCGCGCTGGTGCAGGCCGATCGAGGGCTCGTCGAGGACGTAGAGGACACCCACGAGGCCCGAACCGATCTGCGTGGCCAGGCGGATACGCTGCGCCTCGCCGCCCGAAAGTGTTCCGGCACCGCGCGACAGCGTCAGGTAGGTCAGTCCGACGTCGACGAGGAAGGCCAGGCGAGCCTCAATCTCGGTGAGGATGGGCGCGGCGATCGAGCGGGCGCGCTGCTCAAGCTCGACGTCCGCAAGGAACGCGCGAGCATCCGCGATCGACATGTCGGAGAGCTCCGCGATCGACTTATCGCCGATGCGCACGGCCAGAACCTCGGGCTTGAGGCGCGCGCCGTGGCATGTCGGGCACGGAATCTCGCGCATGTAAGAGTCGAGCTTTTCGGACACTGCCGCGGACTCGGTCTCCTCACGCTTGCGCTCAATGTAGTTGACGGCGCCTTCGAAGCCCGTCGAGTAGGAGCGCTCGCGACCCCAGCGGTTGCGGAACTTGACGGTGACCTCGTAGTCCTTGCCGTACAGGATCGCGTCCTTGACCTTCTTGGGCAGGGATTTCCACGGGGTCCCCATCGCAAATCCAAGTTCCTTGGAGAGGGATTCGAGGAGCTTCTTGTGGTATTTGAAGTTCGAGTTCCAGGGGATGACCGCGCCGTCGGCAAGGGAGAGCTCCTCGTCGGGGACGACCAGTTCGGGGTCAACCTCGAGACGGAAGCCGAGGCCCGCGCAGTCGGGGCACGCGCCGTAAGGTGCGTTGAAGGAGAAGGTGCGCGGCTCAATCTCGTCGAGCATCAGCGGGTGGTCGTTGGGGCACGCGCGCTTTTCGGAGAAGCGGCGACGGCGATCGGGATCGTCGGCGTCCAGGTCAACGCAGTCAATGACGACGAGGCCGTCGGAGAGGCGCAGGGCGGTTTCAACGGAATCGGTGAGGCGCTGGCGCATGCCCTCGCGCACGACGAGGCGGTCGACGACAACCTCAATGGTGTGCTTGAGCTTCTTCTCCAGCTTGGGGGCGTTTTCGAGGCGCACCATTTCATCGTCGATGATCGCGCGGGTATAGCCCTCGGAGCGCAGCTCGTCGATGAGGTCCTGGTACTCGCCCTTACGGCCGCGCACGACCGGGGAGAGCACCTGGAAGCGCGTGCCCTCATCCATCGTGCGAACTCGGTCGACGATCTGCTGCGGAGTCTGGGCCTGGATGCGGGCACCACACTCGGGGCAGTGCGCCACACCCGCGCGCGCGTAGAGCAGACGCAGGTAGTCGTGGATCTCCGTGATCGTGCCAACGGTCGAGCGCGGGTTGCGCGACGTGGACTTCTGGTCGATGGACACGGCGGGAGACAGACCCTCGATGAAGTCCACGTCGGGCTTGTCCATCTGTCCGAGGAACTGGCGCGCGTAGGAGGACAGTGACTCCACGTAGCGGCGCTGTCCCTCGGCGAAGATCGTGTCGAATGCGAGGGAGGACTTACCGGATCCGGACAGGCCGGTGAAGACGATCATGGAGTCTCGGGGCAGCTCGAGGTTCACGTCCTTGAGGTTGTGTTCACGGGCACCCTGGATGATTAGCTTGTCATGCACCCCTCGATCCTAGCCGTCCTCTAGGCAAAAGCGCGGATCAGGGCTAGTGTTGGGGTATGGCATTCTACGCAGTTGAATACGTGTACAACCCTTCAATGACGGAGACGATGGACGAAGTTCGCCCGACGCACCGCGCGTTCCTGTCCGGCCTGCTCGAGCGGGGAGTCAACATTGCGTCCGGCCCCCTCGTTGGCGAAATCCCCGGCGCCCTGATCCTCATCAACGCCGAGACCCAGGCCGACGTCGAGCGCATCCTCAACGAGGATCCCTTCTACGTCGCCGAGGTCATTCAAGCACGCCTCATCCGCGAGTGGAACCCCGTCATCCGGGCGTTCTGATCCGCGGACGCGTTCGAGGCCGGGGCCGGGTTCACACCCGACTCCGGCCTCGCTTCGTATCCGGTGGGCTCAGCCCTCCAGGGAACGCGCAAACTGGCGCGCGTAGAAGATGCGCTGAGCGACCTCGATGAGGAGGGCGGCGCAGGTGCCGACGCAGACGATGACGAGCCACTCGTAACCGGACGGCGCGACCATCGAGAAGAAGTGGCGCACGGGCGGAATCAGCACGCCGCCCACGGTCGCGGAAATGACGCTCACCAGCAGTACCCACTTCCAGGTCGACAGCGGACGCGAGGTGATGACGAGCAGCCAGATGGCGCCCAGCATGAGGGCAAGAATAGCGGCCGTGGACTCGCGCGCCTGCGGCGGGCCATCGACGATCCCGAAGGCGGTGAGCGCGGCAGCTGCCAGGATGATGCCCGTCGGCATTGCAAGCGACAGCGTGCGCTTCAAGAAGCCCGGCACGTAGCGGCGCGGGTTCGGCCACAGCGCCAGGAAGAACGCGGGAATACCGATGGTCAGCGAATCGATGTAGCTGAACTGGCGCGGCAGGAACGGGTAGCGCCAGCCGACCAGGGCCGTCACGATGACGAGGACGGCGGCGTAGGTGGTCTTGGCCAGGAACAGCGACGAGACGCGTTCCATGTTGGCGATGATGCGGCGGCCCTCCGACAGGACACCCGGCAGCACCGAAAACTTCGAGTCCACGAGGACGATCTGCGCAACCGCCTTCGTGGCCTGCGTGCCGTTACCCATCGCGATACCCAGATCTGCGTCCTTGAGAGCAAGGGCGTCATTCACGCCGTCACCCGTCATGGCCACGCAGTGATCGCGCGCCTGCAGGGCTCCAACCATCGCACACTTCTGCTCGGGAGTCACGCGCCCAAACACGTCATGATTCTCGATCGCATCAATGAATGCCTCGGAGGTCAGGTCTTCGGGCAGGTCGCGCGCATCCATGAGACGCGCGGGCGAGCCGTCGGGCGCGGTCAGGCCCGCCTGCGCGGCCAGCGCGCCCACCGTCGTCGGGTTGTCGCCCGAGATGACGCGCACGTGCACATCCTGGGACCGGAAGTAGTCGAGAGTCTCGGCCGCGTCGGGGCGCAGATCCTCCTCAAGGACCACGAGAGCGGCAACAGTACGGGTCGCGGGAAGCTCATCGTCGGCCACAGCCTCGTCGGCGTGGACGAGGGCCACCACGCGGGAACCTTCCGCAGCGATGCCACGCACCTTCGCGAGGAGCTCCGCATTGGCAGCCGATGCCTCGTCAATGATGAACTCGGGGGCGCCCAGAATCCAGGACTCGCGCCCGCTCCCCCACGCGCTCCACTTGCGCGCCGAAGAGAAGGGGACGGACCACTCGATGCACTCAGCGGCACCCGAGCGCTCAGACTCGCCAAGGTGCACCCAAATGGCCTCCGCCGTCGCGTTGGTACGATCGCTTGCCGCACTCGCCAGAGCGCGGAGCACCGAGGCCTCGTCACCGGAGACGACCTCGACGCCGCGGACGCGAATGCCGCCGGTGGTAAGCGTACCCGTCTTATCGAGGCACAGGCAGTCCACACGCGCGAGGACCTCGACGGCGGGGAGTTCCTGAACGAGCACACCGCGGCGTGCCAGCGAAGCCGAGCCGATCGCGAAGTTCATGGACGTCAGGAGCACCAGGCCCTGCGGGATCATACCGATCACCGAGGCGACCGAGAGGACGAGGGCCTCGCGCCAGTCTCCTCCTTGGCCGCCAGCGATCCGATTCTGCGAGTAGAAAGTCAAGACAACGATGGGAAGCAGCATGACGGAAACGACCTGCAGCACCCGGTTGATTGACGTCTGGATTTCGGAGACCGTGCGCGTAAAGGCACGCGCCTGCTCGGACAGCCCCTGCGCGTAGACGCGCTCGCCCACGGCCGTGGCCACCATGCGGCCAGCACCCGCGACGACGCTCGTACCTGCCAGCAGCTGATCGCCCTGCTTCTTCTTCACGGGGCGCGACTCGCCTGTCAGCAGCGACTCGTCGATCTCGAGGCCCGCCGAGGACAGGACCGTGCCGTCTACACTCACCTGATCGCCGAGCGTCAGATCGATGACGTCGTCGAGCACGACATCGCGTGCAGGCACGACTGACAGGCTGCCGTCGCGCAGGACGGTCGCCTGCGGAGCATCGACGATGGCAAGGGAGTCGAGGGTTCGCTTGGCACGGAGCTCAGACACGATGCCGATGACCGCGTTGATGATCATGACGCCACCGAAAATGCCGTCACGCAGGTCGCCGAACAGCAGCACGATGACCGACGCGGCGACGATGATCGCGTTAAACAGCGTCAGCACGTTCTCTCGAATAATCGACGCCACCGAGCGAGACGTGCGGTCCTTCACCCGGTTGACCGCACCGCGGGCGACGCGCTCGGCGACCTCGGCGGCGCTCAGGCCATACTCATCAATCGTCAGGCTGTCAGCGCTCATCGGCACCCTCCTCGTCCATGGCGCTGCGAACCAGCGACGCGATCACGGTGATCATCAGAGTCACGACGATGACGCCGAGCGACACGGACACCGAAATCTCCGGCGCCCACTCGACTCCTCGACCGCCGTTGATAAACGGAAGCTTATTGGCGTGCAGGGCCTCGAGAATCAGCTTGATGCCGATGAAGCTCAGGATCACGCCGAGGCCGTAACCCAGGTACACGAGCTTGCCGAGGAGAGCGTCCACGAGGAAGAACAGCTGGCGCAGACCCATGAGCGCGAACACGTTGCACGCGAACACCAGGAACGCCTGCGAGGTGATGCCGAAGATCGCAGGAATCGAGTCGAAGGCAAACATGAGGTCGGCGGATCCCAGCGCCAGCACGACGACGAACAGCGGGGTGAGGTACGTGCGTCCGCCGTGACGGTACAGCATGCGGTCGCCGATGAAGCCGTCCGTGATGGGAAGGACACGGCGCACCACGCGGATGAACGCGTTCTCCTCGTATTCCTCGTCCTCCCCGCCACCGGTCGCGGTCTCCTTGACCTGCGAGAACGCCGTCCACAGCAGCCACACACCAAAAATGAAGAACACCCAGGAGAAGCGCGCCACCAGCGCGGCACCCAGCAGAATGAACACGAGGCGCAGCAGCAGCGCGATGACGATGCCGAAGAGCAACGCCTTCTGCTGGTTTTCTCGCGGCACCCTAAATGCTTTCAGAATCAGGATGAACACGAAGAGGTTGTCCACGGACAGTGACCATTCCATCGCCCATCCCGCGTAGAACTCCTGAGCGTATACCCACCCGTTCGTCAGCCAGATTCCGACGCCGAAGATGGCCGCCAACCCCACGTAGAACAGCGTCCAGCGGGCTGCCTCGGCAGCCGTCGGCGGATGGGGACGACGGGCATGCCCGAGGAAATCGAGCGCGACCAGACCGATGGCAACGAGGGCCAGAATACCCCACGCCCACGGGTGAACAACCATGAGTACCTCTTAACTATCCGACCATGGAATTTTAGCGCTGCCCCTCGGCCGGCTCGCGTCACGCGCGCCGTTTGCTGGAAACCGCGAGGGAGGCCACGACCGTGATCAGAATCGTGACGACGATGAAGCCCAGAGAAAACGCGATCGACGGTTCGGGGATCACGGGCACCTCGTGTCCACCGTTGATAAAAGGAAGCTCGTTCGTGTGCAGCGCGTGGTTGATGAGCTTGAAGCCAATGAAGCCAAGAATCGCGGCCAGGCCGTAGTGCAGGAACACGATGCGGTCAAGCAAGCCGTCGATGAGGAAGTACAGCTGGCGCAGGCCAAGCAGCGAGAACGCGTTGGCAGCAAACACCAGGTATGCCTCGGAGGTCAGCGAGTAGATCGCGGGGATCGAGTCGACGGCGAACATGACGTCAGCGGTTCCGATCGCGATGACGCACAGCAGCATCGGCGTGATGTAGGTGCGTCCGCCGTGACGGTAGAGCATACGCGAGCCGATGAAGCCGTCGGTGACGGGCACGACCTTCGACACCCAGCGCACGATTGACGGCGGGCGGTACTCCTCGTCGTCGTCATCGCTGGAACCCTCGCGCACCTGGCTGATGGCGGTCCACAGCAGCCACGCGCCGAAGATGTAGAAGACCCACGAGAAGTTTTCGATGAGCGCGGCGCCCGCAAGGATGAAGATCAGGCGCAGAACCAGCGCAATGACGATGCCGGCGAGCAGTACCTCCTGCTGGTTTTTCCTCGGCACGCGGAAGGTGGAGAGGATGATGACGAATACGAACAGGTTGTCAATACTCAGCGCTTTTTCGGTGATGTAACCGCCGAGGTATTCCTGGCCGTATTGGGACCCCCAGACCGCCCAGACGATGGCACCAAAAATGAGGGCGATCGCGATGTAGGCGACGGACCACCAGGTCGCTTCCTTGAGCGTGGGTTCGTGGGGGGTGCGGACGTGGCCGACGATGTCGACGACGATCATGGTCACGATGATGCCGGCCAGGACGATCCAGGCGAGCGCGTGCACGTGCATACGTGGGGCCTCCGGTACGAGTCGGGTACCGGAGGTCTCCTCCCGCCAGGCATTCCTGGCCGGTGACGCCGGAGGCCGCGCCGCGTGGGCGGGCCGTCGTGATGACGACGCCACTGTTGGTGGGAGTACTCCCCTCCGCTAACGCTTCCATCCTAGTGGGTACGCGCCGAGTCACGTCCCCACGTGCGACGTGGCGTCGGTCGCGATTCTCTCCGGGGCACTTGTCGACGAGGCCGGGGCCGCCCCACGCTGACAGGCACACGGGACGAGGCGGGCGTCAGTGGGCGCGCTTCATGGCGCGCAGTTCCTTCTTCAGGTCTTCGATTTCGTCACGCAGACGAGCCGCGACCTCGAATTGGAGGTGCTGGGCGGCGGTCATCATCTGGGCAGACAGCTCCTCGATGAGTTCGGCGAGCTCAGCTTCGGCGCGCTGGCCCGATGTCATGGCGCGGCCACCACCGGTGGCCTCGCTGCGCTCCAGCTTGCTCTTTTCCTTCCGGTATCCGCCCTCGAGGAGGGTCTGCGTGTCGACCTGCTCGCGGGCGAGCATATCGGTGACGTCGGAGATCTTCTTGCGCAGCGGCTGCGGGTCGATGCCGTGTTCCT
>ERZ772974.1576-NODE-1576-length-14713-cov-4.482740_pt1 | contig 14713 bp, 30 predicted proteins | sample MGYA00580671_ERZ772974 | MGnify/ENA primary metagenome ERZ772974 (study PRJEB29015, sample SAMEA2738065) | human oral metagenome | biome: human oral; feature: human-associated habitat; material: saliva | place: China | collected 2218 ... | reverse complement strand
AGGCTTATGAAGACAAAGCAGCCTAATTACAATATCTATCCATCTTTGCTTGATACCTATCAGCAGTATGTGGATAGTGATATTATTTGGGAAAAGTATTGGGGGTTCTGTGAGACACCCCCACATACTCCCGAAGAGTTCCACGATATGCAATTCCAATCGGTCATTGACCGCATAAACAGAGTGCCTTATGACAATGAAGCAGTCGCTAAGGGTACAGCATTCAATGAGGTTGTAGACTGCATGATTGAGCATCGTAAGTCTGACAAGATAGAAGTTGAAAAGGTCTATGAGAAAATCATTGAAGGTGCTTACGATTATGTCGAGAATAAACCTTTGTATTGCGATGTAACATACACAGGGAAGATTATCGGACTTAACGCAAAGATAGGTGAACGTGTCTTTTATTTTCCTATCACATTGTGTAAAGAATTTGCCGATTACTATCAAGGTGCAGTAACACAGAAATACGTTGAAGGTATTCTCTCAACTTGTTTTGGTAACGTGAAACTCTATGGCTTCATTGACGAGTTATTGCCTTTGTCTGTACACGACATCAAAACGGCAAGCCAATATAGCGTAGGAAAGTACAAGCGCAATAATCAGCATTTGGTTTACCCATTCTGTTTGTTGCAGATGGGTAATGATGTAAGGACTTTCGAGTATAATGTAGCAGTGATTGGAAAGTATAACTATGAAACATTTACCGAAAGCTATGAATTCAATCCGAATCGAGACATTCCTATACTTCGACAGAGGTGTGAGGATTTCATTCGATTTGTGAATGAGAATAGAGAATTGATAACAGACAAGAAACTATTTAACGAAGCGTAATGGCAAATCAAATTATTGGAAGAGTGTTCTATATTGGGGACACAAATTCTATCAAGTCAAAAGACGGCAGTAAGACGTACTACAAGCGAGAATTAGTATTAGATGCTACTCGATACGATGGTCTTACAGGGCAGCGTGGTTACGATAACTTCCCATCTATTGAGTTTAGCGGTGATAATTGTCAACTGTTAGACCAACTGAAGATGGGTGACGTTGTGGCAGTGTCATTTGACCTACAAGGAACGAAATATGAGAAAGATGGACAGACACGTTTTTTCACGTCTATTCGTGGGTACAAAGTTGAACCAAAGCAGGTGTATCAGCCTGCACATCCGCAGATACCACAGCCGCCTGTTCAACAACCATATTATCCACCGCAGGAAGATAATACACCATTCTAATGATATATAATCTTTCTTCCCCACTTGATAAGGCTAACTTCCTGCTTCGTGCTAAGAAGTTAGCCGAGAGTGGAAAAATAGTAGAATTGACCGAGAAAAAGCCAAGAAGAAGTTTACCACAGAATAAGTATTTGCACGTTATCCTTGCTTATTTTGGCACACAGACAGGTAACACTCTTGAATGGGTTAAGCAGCAATATTATAAGAAACTTGTAAACCCCGACTTGTTTATCCGAGAAAAGGAAGATAAGTACTTAGGCAGGATAAAGGTGCTTAGAAGCAGTGCCGACCTTGATACAAGTGAGTTCAGCTTATCAATAGAAAGGTTCAGAAATTGGGCAGCGCAAGAAGTTGGTATATACATACCATCGGCAGATGAAGCAATACTCATTCAGCAGATGGAGATAGAAATAGAAAGGAGTAAGGAGTTTTTGTAACTCACTTTTTTCATAATAAGTTTTTAATTGTTCAGCTCGTGGGGAAGCGTCCCCACACTTGCTTTGGTGGCGGAATTGGTAGACGCTAAACTTAAGTCGGTGAGAAAGGGATATGGACGAGACCATTAGAACAGAAGCCGTGTAAGCACCTCTAACATGGTATATCCCTATAAGTCAAGTGAAAATATTAAGACTTGTGCAACGCTTAGTTGGTAACGGCTAACACTTGATATAATTCATACAGGTTCGACTCCTGCCCAAAGCACAAAATCAATAACAAAAAAGAAATATGGAAGAAAAGAAATGCTATATCTCATTACCAATAACGGGTAGAGATATTGAAAAAGTAAAAAAAGATATTGAAAGGATTAAAATTCAATTGATACATAACGGATATTCGCCAGTATCACCTTTTGATAGAGAAATAAACTTCAATGCAACCCACGAACAACACATGAGGGAGGATTTTAAACTTTTGCTTGATTGTGATGCTATTTATATGGCAGATGAATGGACTAACTCTAAAGGTTGCAAGGCGGAGTTTGACTGTGCGCTTGCTTGTGGTATCAAACCGATATTCAGCTTATACTCTATTCTGCAATGGTAAAATACAACAAAGAGAATCCTTTAAGGGTGTTCACGAGTTTCAGCGGTTATGACAGCCAGTGTCTCGCACTTGAACGGATTAGGGAGTACGACAAAGACTTCTGCTTTGAACTTATCGGGTGGTCAGAGATAGACAAATACGCCATTCGGGCGCACGACATTCTCTTTCCTCAATACAAGGAAAGGAATTTTGGCGACATTTCAAAGATAGACTGGAACAAGGTACCTGATTTTGATCTGTTCACTTACAGCTCACCATGTCAGGATTTCAGCCAAAGCGGTCTGCAACGAGGGGGTACAGAAGGGTCTGGCACAAGAAGTTCGCTACTTTGGGAATGTAGGAGAGCTATCGCTATAAAGAAACCAAAATACCTTATGTTTGAGAATGTTAAAGCATTGGTAAGTAAGAAATTTCTGCCGCTGTTCGGCAAATGGCTCTCGGAACTCGAAAGCTACGGATATGTCAATTACTGGAAAATCCTCAACGCCTCCGACTACGGTGTGCCGCAGAACAGAGAAAGGGTTTTCTGTATTTCTATACTAAAGACGACCGACGACCCGAACCCATCATTCTATTTTTCAAAACCTTTTCCGCTTGAAAAGCGATTGAAGGATATTATAGAAGCGAATGAGGACGGAACGCCAAGGAAACTCGATGAGAAATACTACTTGTCAGACAAGGCACTTGAATATTTCGACAATGGAAAAAAGTAATGTCGCATACGCTGCGATACACCCCAAGACAAGTACTGGTGTTTGCCCCACTATAAAGGTGAGTATTAACAATATGTCAGTATGTACCATACTGTCTGTGTCTCATTTTCCAATACCCGGAGTAGTAGAAATATATGATTAGCATTGTTTTCAATCCATACATATCCCAAAAACAACTCGCTCGAAAAATAAAAGACAATACAAAAAACGGAATGACTAATTTTGTTAGAAGAGATGGTCTTGGAGCCACAGCAATAATGGAAATTATATGAGTATAAATAGAAATAAAGCTTTATTTGAAATGTTTAGACAAGGCAAAGTACCGATCGAACCTTTCGTTTGTATAGATGCTTATAACAAAAAAATTACGAATGACGTGTTTTGTACTATACGGACAACTATTGATAGTAGTAGCATGCACTTTATAACTCTTATAACAGATGATTGAAGTTAAGTTCTTAAATTCTTTCCAAGATAATGGTTGCATTAGTAGTACTATTGTCGCAGGATACTTCAAAGCAGGTACAGCAACCACCATAAGAGGGTATAACAAACCTATTGCAGTATTAGAAATAGAACGATGATTTGTAAAATTGGTTACATGATGGGCGAAAAAAAGGACTTGTCGCCTCAATGTATATACAGAGATTTCAAGTATAATTCACTCATCAACAAAGCATAGAGAAAATACTGACTTTCTATAATGGAATTACAAGCTATAATTGAAGATGTTTTTTTATCAATGGTTGTGAAAAAGACAGGAAAAATATATCATCAACCATTCGCTCTACCTATGGTAAGTGTGGATTTAACAGTATCTTTATTAATACAGGGCACGGAATAACAGGGATAGTTGAAATTTATGAATAAGATATTGCAAATTGCGAATATTACCAAATCTACTGGTTTTAATAACCCACAGAAGGGAAGAGAGTATAGCATAGACGGCATCTCGCCATGTCTTGACACTATGAGTGGCGGAGACAGGATGCCAAAAATCATGGTGGTTATATGATGCAATATTTATCATGTGCACAGCGAGGCCGCAACCCTGACAACCCTAAAGAAAGGTCAAGATCGCATGGTCTTTACCGGCAAAGGTTAGAGGTGAACATTAAAGGCGTGTCAAACACGATTACAACAGTACAGAAAGATTATTTACTTATGGAAGAAAACAAAAGCAAAGGCAAGCTCATAACGAAAGAGATTGCCGAACAGCTGAAACTGCCGGAGGAATACATCGGCAAGCGTTTCCGCATCAGGAAGCTCACGCCGACAGAGTGCTTCCGTCTCATGGGAGTGGATGACGACAACATCAGGAAGCTCACGGAAACGAAGAACGAGAAAGGCGAGCAGTTTATATCTAACTCTCAACTTTACAAAATGGCAGGCAACAGCATTGTCGTTGATGTAATGGTGTATATGTTCAGAAATCTTTTCATTGGCTCACCCGATGAAGATAAACGGATACCGATACAATTAAATCTGTTTTAAGATGAAATATCAAGGAAGTAAACGAAGAATAGTAAAAGAGATTCTACCAATCATGCTTGATGGTATGGAAGAAGGGGACTGCTTTGTAGATGCTTTTTGTGGGGGGGTGCAATTTACTTGACAAAGTACCGAGTACGTTTAAGAGAATTGCAAACGATAAAAACAAGTATCTTATTGCAATGTGGGTGAGACTTACCCGTTATGGTTGGCAACCTCCTATGCGAATAGATAGGGATATATATAATACTTATCGTGCTGAATTTAATAAACGAAAATTCAATGATAATAGCTCGATTAGCTTTTTAGACGCAGAGATTGGTTGGTATGGATATATGGGGAGTTTTAATGGACGTTTCTTCGATGGAGGGTATAGTGGACATAATGTTAAAGGTAGAGACTATATCGGTGAACAGATTAATAATACCTTAAAACAAATTCCATACCTATTAGATATTGATTGGTATTTTTCTGATTATGCAGACATACCGCTGCCTGATAAGGCAACAATCTATTGTGATATTCCTTACAAAGGAACAAAGCAATATTCCACATCAAAAGATTTCGATTATAGCAAGTTCTACGATTGGTGCAGACAGAAAAAATCTGAAGGTTATCGTGTATTTGTTTCAGAATACCAAATGCCAGATGATTTCAAGTGCATTTGGCAAAAGCAAGCAACATGCACCATGAATCAAATCATAACAAAGAAACCGATAGAAAAGATTTTTACATTATGAAAACAAAATCAAAAATAGAACTCCACGCAGAACAGTGGATAAAACAACACCCGAACGCAACGCTAATGGAAGCGTTTGTTGCAGGGTATTGGCGATGTTCTGATGCGTGGTGTAAACAAGAAACTTAAAAATGGCAAAGAAACAGACAATTGAGCCGCACACGTGTTATGAGTGTCGTTTTGCGTACCTAATGCAATCAATACCTGTAAATCCTATAGTTTCTGAATGCTCAATAACAAAGGTACGCGAGGTAGCAAGCACGCTACTTAAATGCGAACACTTCAAACCACGTGTTGGCGATGCGGTGATTAATCCAATGAAATTTCTAAAATAATGCAATATGAAAAGAACTGTTATTGACAATGGAACTGTTATAAAGTGGCACAATTCCAAAGAAGAGTTGCCTAATCTTAAAAACAAAAAAGACAACATTATGTGCCTTACACTTGAAGATGGAATGCTTAGACTGAATGTGTGGAATCAATATTACTTATGTTGGGACGATGCGGAAGGTGATGACTTCCAATTTGAGAAAGAGCATGAGTTTCAATGGTGTCCGCTTGAAACAATGAGCGAAGACGAAATCATCAAATTATGATAAAACTTGATGATAAGTTTACCATTCGATATTCCCCCCACGAGCAGCTTGTAATGCTACAGTTGCTTCTTGGTGCTGATGATGACGGAATTGTAAGGATAAGTTACAGAGCCTTTGCAAAAGCGTGTGGAATGACACTACAAGTATGCCGTACAACACTATCAAACCTCATCAAAAAAGGCGAGATAGAAATGGAAACTAACACAGCACTTAACACACGAACTAACACAGCAAGCACCTTTATAATTATCTGTAATTACGATATTTACAGAGTTGGAAAGAAAAAACTAACACACGAACCAACACAGCAGGTAACACACAGCGTAATCGGTATTTTACAGGCTAAGTGCAAGGAGCGTGAAAAGGTATTTGAAAACAGCCTTATCCCCTTTGTCATTTCTCGTGGAGGCATCTATCAGCCACAAATGATAAGGGCTTTCTTCAACTATTGGACTGAAAGGAACAAATCGGGGACCAAGATGCGCTTTGAACTTGAAAAGACGTGGGAAACATCGAAGCGGTTGCAGACGTGGGCAAGCAGGGAGAAAGTACCAAAGAGTACCACCGCCCTCAAATCATCTGAGATGAACTACGATAAAGATAGTGATTGGTAAATGGAACATATAGACTTCAAATCCGCCATTGAGCGGTTAAGCGATACAACATACAAACCACTGCCCGACAAGGTGCAAATCAGTGTACCAAATGCAGAAACGCACCTTAAAGGAGGATTAAAATACTTCTGTGGTGATAATGCAAAGTGGAATGCTGACTATGAGAAGATAGTTCAGTGGCTCACTGATAACAAAGGCAAAGGCTTAATGCTTGTCGGTGGCTGCGGTGTGGGTAAGACATTAATCGGTATGAGGATTATTCCTTTACTTCTTAACCACTATTGCAGAAAGGTGGTAACAATATGTACGGCAAACGAACTCAACAAATCGCCCGACGAGATTATCAACAGACACGTTATTTATATTGATGACGTGGGAACAGAGGATATATCTAACATCTACGGAAACAAGCGAGTACCATTTGCAGAACTCGTTGATGCAGCGGAACGTGACGGAAAATTACTGATGTTCTCTACCAACTTAGACGAAGAGCATTTGAAAGCCAAATATGGCGACAGGGTGGTCGATAGGCTACACGCTATCACAAGAAGAGTAACTATAACTGGTGAATCAAACAGAAAATAACTAAAGCAATTCAATATGGAAAAGAAAGATTTAGCAGAAGAGTATTCCCTTGCAAGATTGCAAGGCAGACTAAGTGGAAATGAGGTGTCATTTTCTGAAAACAAAGTCTTCACAGAAGAAGATATTAAAGCCGCCTTTAACGCTGGGCGTGAGAGCGTGGTGGAGAGTTTACCTGAATTGAAATGGAAGGGACTTGAACGTTTCCCATTTGCAGATACATCTTTTGGTAGATATACCATTGATAATTTAATGGTGCAGATATTACGATTTAATGGAAAGGGAATTCCAACCCCTGCTGATTGCTCTTTTGAAGAAGCCAAGCAGGCAGCAAACGAGGACTACAAGGAACGAATTAAACAAGCATTGGGGTTATGAAACCATACAGAATTAAGCATAAAGCGAGTGGATTATATTATCAACCCACAAGCAACGGAAATAGCTTGTCAAAAACGGGCAAGGTCTATCTAACAAAGAACAATGTACTAAATGGGAAAAATACATTCGTATTTATTTCACTTAACGAGTATGGCAGACTTTACAAGAAGTATGGGAAGTGCTTTCCTACCTTAAAACCTTATCATTTATATATGACGGGTAGAGTTCCTAAAACAGAATTTGAAATTGAAGAATTATGATGAAAGTTAAAACATTGTTGCCATTGGGCATAGTTTCGTTTATAACCCTTTACATGGCATACTCCTTTGTAAATTGGGATATAGCATGGGTAGCACACGTAGATGTGATTGCGAGATGGTTTTTTATCTTGATTTTTGTGGTATTCTTTCTTATGTTTTCAGTGGTTTATTTTGAGGGCAAAAGATAAATTTTAATTTATGAACGGAATAACACCAAGTTTACAGAAGAAAATAGACTACTCCATAAAGGTAATGCAGAAAGCTGAACGGCTCGCCCTATCAATGAATGATGAGGGCTTCTGGTTAGCTTTTAGCGGAGGAAAAGATAGTCAGGTTTTATATCATCTTGCGCTTATGGCAGGAGTTGAGTTCAAAGCGCACATGAATTTAACAAGCGTTGACCCTCCCGAAGTTATTCGCTTTGTTAGGAAGAACTATCCCGAAGTCGAAATGATAAAGCCAAAGATGAGCATTTATAACATGGCTGTTGAACAAGGTATATTACCAACGAGAAAGATACGCTGGTGTTGTGCTGAATATAAAGAAACGTCAGGAGTAGGGTATGTAACGTTAATAGGCGTGAGAAAAGCCGAAAGCGTAAGGCGGTCGAAGCGAGAGTTGATCGAAACAATAGAAGTCAATAAGAAAAAACGCAAGCAATGGAACTTTGACCAATTCTCCGAACATGAGGAAAGTCTTGTGCAATGTATGGGAAATGGCAAGGAAAAGATTGTAGTCAGCCCTATTTTATATTGGACTGATAATGACGTTTGGACGTTCCTTAATGCTAATAACATAGAGCATTGCTGCTTGTATGATAACGGGTATAGGCGTATTGGTTGTATCTGTTGCCCGATGTCTTCCTTTAAACAGAAAGTGCGAGAGATAAAAGATTATCCGCACGTCAAAAAGAATTGGATAAAAGCGTGTGCCAAACTAAAGGAAAAGGGACTTGTATGCCACAACTCAACCCCTGACGATATGTTTGATTGGTGGATAAGCGGTAAGTCATACAAAAAGTGGTATGCAGAGAAGTATTTACAGCAAAAAATAAATTTTGAAGAATAAAAAGTAATATGAAGAAACTAATTTTATTATCAGTGTTAGCGTTTGCAGTCACTTCTTGTGGCTACGAGATTAGGAAGAAACCCGAACCACCTAAACCGAAGTTGACAAAGGAACAGATACGGAAGCAAGAGTATGAGCAAAGGTTGAAAGACTATTATGTTCAGTTTTTGTTTGAGTGTAACGGAGTAAAGGTGTATCGGTTCCACGATCGTGACGAGGATGTCTATTTCACAAATGCAAACGGAATGGCTTATTATCAATACACTACAAGGACTGGCAAATTTGGTCATCAAACGTATAGAGTTCAATCTATTAATACAAGGAGGTGATATGAAAAGGGAAATATTATTTAGAGGAGTAAATTTTCAGAAAGAATGGGTTTACGGAGACCTTTTCCATTCATACGCAAATGATGATATAGCTATTGTCTACTATAGAGAAGGCAGTAAGACCCCTACGTTTGATACAGTCTTTCCTGAAAGCGTTGGGCAGTACACAGGCTTAAAAGATAAGAACGGAAAGAAGATCTTTGAGGGGGATATACTCGAATATATTGGAAAAAGAAAAGATAACATGAATAAAGTATATCACCGAAAGGTCGTCTTTCATGAGGGAGTTTTCTTCCTTTCCGTAGAAGATGGCGTGCATTATCCAGTACGCACGCCTATATATGAGCATAATATCGTAAATTGGGATGTGGTTGGCAACATTACGAACAACCCAGAATTAATGAAGTAAAAGAAATGAAATTATGAAAACATACGTAATCACACTATCAAGACATTTCCTTGCTAATCATAAACGAGCAGGGGAAGAAACACATTTCAAAGAGAAGTTCCTACTTGGACAGGGGCTTACAGATTATGATACTCCGTCCTTGGCGAAGATACACACCATCAGGGCGAATTACCCTCTGTGGGAGAAACAAATCAAAGAGGTGCAGGAGGGGCGTGCTATATTGTCCATTCGGCAGTGGATAGGTAAGCCTTACAGGAGCAAACATGTGGAAATTGCAACGCTAACAGCTGAAAACGGTGTCGGGTTGCAAAGGCTTGAGTTCACAGATTGCAGACTCCGTTTCCCGTACGTAGGTAGTGAATGGACTTCTATGGTTTCACTCGCCAAAAACGACGGGCTTTCGCTTAATGATTGGGTAGGTTGGTTCGGAGGTTACGACCTATCAGAGCCAATGGCAATTATTCACTTTACAAAATTCAGATATTGAGATAAGGACGGATAAAGAATGCCTGAAATTCTGCGAGAAGAGTTTGCGAAAGCAGTAGACAGAAGTATTGAACAATTAGAAAAACAAATAAAAGAATTATGAAAGTTGAATTACAATGCGGTGATACTATCGCTATTCCTGAAGGTTGCAAGGCGACTATTAAGGATGGAAGTGTGGTCTTCGAGAAAGAAGAACAGACAGAGGAAAAGAAAGAAGCACAAGAGTTCAAGGAAGGGGATGTGCTTTGTAGCATCTATGATGATATGGTGTTGATATTCAAAGATGTAAGCAAATGCATCAGAGGTTACTTTGATTCTCATTATAACAATAAAGGTTTGGATAATAAACGTTGGAAGAGCGAGTCCTTTAGCCACGCCACCGAAGAAGAGAAACGTCAACTATTTGACAAGATGAAAGAAAAAGGATGGCAGTGGAACGCAGAAAAGAAGTGCGTAGAACTGCTTCGGTGGAGAGCAGAGGAAGGCGAAGAATATTACACTCTTGATAGTGTAACGGAGGGTATACAATTGATTGAACGTGGAGATAGTTGCGATAACGAACTTTGGAATACTCTCAACTACTTCCGCACCGAAGAACAATGCAAAGAAGCTGCAAAGCGTGTGAAAGAAACGTTGAAGAAGTACCACGAGGAGATAGGGGAATAAATTATGAAAGCAAAAGTAAAAGATACAGGCGAGATAGTAGATGTAAAGTTTAGTACCCACCCTAACCCTGCCGTTGACGAAACTTATTGGTGGTGCAGTGATAAACAAGAAAGTTATCATAAGAGTGAACTTGATTTCATGGAGTGTGATATTGATTGGGAACAACGCCGCTACGAATTAGCAAAAGATGCAATGAGTAGCATTTTGACTGCACCTGTTACAGAGGGAGTTAACCCAAACCCAAGTGTCGAAGACGTTGCAATGTATTCTGTGAAATTTGCTGATGCGTTAATTAAAGAACTGAAAGGAGGATAATAAGGCATGAGCATATCGGATATGTTGGATATAATACTAATAATCGTTATAACTCTATGCGCATTTATTCATGGGTGCAAGATTGCATACGAGAAAGGAGTTGAAGATGGCAGGGAGAGCGGTCGCTTGCGCCAACTGCTTAGAGACATTGATTTTATTAACAAACTAAAGGGGAAGCATATTAATAATGAAGATAACGGAACTGAAAATCGGTGACAAGGTATGTAATCCAAGTGATGGGTTTCCGATGATTGTCGTGGGGCTTTTCTCATCCCTTGACGATTTGAACAACGGAACAATTTACCTTGATTTCGAGGAAAACGAGGGGGATATGTGGGAAGAAGAGGCAAAGAACCTTATACCCTATCAGAAATAGTTTTTGCAGGGGAATACATCATAGGATATATATTTGTGGCACGCACCACTCGTAAACGTGAGTGGTGTATATCACTCCAATTAATCATCAAATAAAAGAAAATGGGCATTTATTATGCAAAAAGACGAGCAGAACTTGTAAATCAAGCATCAAATATCAATGGTAAATTTTTCCCACGTTGCCTACACGCACGGCTAAGGGAAATTGCACGGCTTGACGCTGGCCATGATAACAGACCTTACAAGGAGGTGGAGAAAGAAATATTTGAACAATGGGGCGTGAAGAAGAAGTAACCCCTTTGTGCGTGTGTATTAATCTTATTTTAAATTATAATGCTAAAGGATAATATGAGAGTAGTTCTAGATATTCATTTCGATGGGAAGAATATTGACGATATATTTAATCTTCCGTGCATAAGTGGTATTACGAAAGATAAGGACAATAAACCTGTTGCATCCCTATATCGAGAATCCATAGAGGGACGCACAACGCTATCTCTTGGCGACCATATTTGTCAATATGCCTCGGGCAAATGGCAAGTGTATGGGAGTACGGCTGCTGAAAGTGTTAATCATATTGGGAAGTATCGCTATGAATAGTTTTAAACAAGGGTTGTTAAATCCAAAGGAATTTGTTAAATCGGTTTCTCTTGATGAGAATAGCCAGCAAGAAATGTACAATACTATCTCATCATGGTTTCATGTCATCGTGGGCGGAACGAATGATGTTGCAAACAGCACCATGCTTGACGCTATTAATGAGATTAAGAAAACAAATCTTTATCGGCTGAGAGTAAAGAAAGCGTGCAAGGACGCATTGAGCCGTTACGAAGTGTTCGACAAGGCAAATATGGCTGACATGCGTTCGGAAGAGCATGATAGACGGCAGCTTTATATGGACTTCCTCGATAGTGTGAACGAACGATTAAAACCGCATATCATTATCCTGCGACAATCTATCAAACGGGTGCTTGATAGGAATAAGATAGCAGATAGCGAATTAAAATCACATATTCTGACTGCTTACGAAATGATTAATTACTCCGTGGAGTTATTCGATAAATTCTTCAAAGCGTGGCCGCCATGTCCTCCTATCAATCTTGTAAAGACATTTGAGAAAGCACGTCTGCATCCTGTTCGGCAAGCCTGGCAAATAGTTGAAGATACTATCTGTGACGATTGCAGAGGAATAGACCTTAACAAGGATAAAGATTGCCGATTAGCATTTGATATTATTGAGACAAAACTTATCTCCGAGCAGAATCTTCAAGCCAGTAGCGAAGAGGCGCTTAGCCTTAACCCGAAGGAAAAACTTGTTGCCGACAAAGCTGTTATGCAAAGCTGCCGACTGGAACATAACAAGATGGTTCTTTCGGAAGCGCAAGTGGCTTATCTCAAAGAGAATTATCTTACAAAAACAAATCGTGAACTCGCTGATACAATCGGTTGTGGACTTACAAAACTTCGGGAGTTCGCAAAGGAATTAGGTTTAACAAAAAAGCAAATAGCATGAGAATGATTACATTATTAATTGCCCTATCTGCCATCGTATTCGCCACATCATGCAAACGACAAGTCATTAAGGGAGTTGTTATAGCAAAGGGCGAAACAGAATACGCAATAGAACACATCGACAAAGGTGTACTTCCTTTCGAGTTCCGCTCCGTTCCGAGAAGTTTCATCCTATATGTCAAAGACAGCGTGAAGACGCACCGAGTGAAAGTAAACAAAGAAACATTTAACCATGCCATCATTGGCGAACAAATAAGACTTAAACAGCAATGAGCAAGCAAGACTTTTACGACCTTATGCACTTTGCAAGGTCAAACAATCTGATGAATATTCCTCTAAACATCGTTATTCAAAAGTACAGAATTTCAAAAGGGAGTGCCAAGTAGGTGCTCCCTTTTTTGTTTATATCCTAACGAAAATCCCCCGTTATCCTCACGGACAACAGGGGCAAATCTAATACTATGAAAAACACACTTTACAGTTTTACCTGAATTACAACCTTAATACCTATAACTAAAAACCAAATTAATCATGAAATTCTCTTCTGTATGCAAAGATAGTAAATTAGCGTGAAAGATACAAGCGGTTAGTGGTATTTATTCATCTATTAAACTCACTAATAGGGAGAATTATTTTGCTCCCTAATCCGTGTGCCAATGATAGCGCATGACAGATGATGTCTTGTAGGATTTTGGGAGGCAAATCAGGGGAGTTATAACCGGTTGTACAACCAGTTATAACTTCTATGCCACGAATGGAAGCCTGCGAATAGCGGTTGTCTGTTGTTCGGCTCTCTGTGATATGTAACGTGATGTGTTTCATTTACCTGTATCGCTTTACGAGCCACACGATGATGTAAGAGATAATGACTATCACGACAATAGATACTGCGCCAATAGCCCATCCGCCTACTTCCATCTTGATTTGCTGCCAGCGTGTGAGTTGTTTCTCAACGGGAACTATCGTGTTCTGTACCTCGCTATTCGCCTCTCTCAAGCTATCATTCTCTAATCGGTATCTATCAAGTTGCCGTTGCAGGGAAAGGTTATCCTGCGTGGCGTGCCATCGGTCACGATAACGCACAATCAATCGTTCCTTGACTTCGCCTTGCTCATTCTTCACTATCACCACACTATCATGTATCGCCACGCTGTCACGGGTATTGATGACGTGGTGCATAACGAGGCTATCCTTGACGTGTATGCTATCACGATGAGATAGATACAGCGTATCGGTGCGCACACTCTCAACGGGGACATACACCTTATGCGAACAGCTGCAAAGGAATATGGCTAACATCGTCAATAGAGCGATGAGGGTTACCATTGCATGGAGTGCTTGTCTTATTTGTCTATCGTCCATAATTACTATACCTTTAAGTGAAAACACATTCTGCGCTGCTTACCATCTGGTCGCTTATAACCCACATGCACCCATCGTGAAGTCTTCGATTTCTCTATAATGATTTGGTCATAAGCATAACCCATCTTACTGAACTCGTTTGCCATGAACCGCTCAAACTCATCCTCATTGCCATTGACGGGGTTAAGGTCGGCAGCATATCCGTACATGTGCGCTGAGTTCTTAACGCCTCCCACTGCCTTGTTGACGGCTGGCGAACGATAACCGCTGCCCACTCGCAAAGCTGGTGTGCCTAACCCCTTGCGCTCGCAATACTCTGCCCACTCTGCCCGTATGCACTCCAGTAAGCGCATGGTCTCGGTGAGGTTAACTCTAATTTGTGGGCTAGGCGTATTGTCTAGCCCTAATCGTGCTGCAGTGCCCGACTGCACCATCTCTCCTATTGTAAAATTTGCCATAATCTATTTCCTTTGTGAATGAATGCTTTATAATTTCTATAAAATTCTTATAAACTTTTTATAAACAAATTATAAATA
>ERZ772974.1572-NODE-1572-length-14728-cov-22.489402_pt1 | contig 14728 bp, 13 predicted proteins | sample MGYA00580671_ERZ772974 | MGnify/ENA primary metagenome ERZ772974 (study PRJEB29015, sample SAMEA2738065) | human oral metagenome | biome: human oral; feature: human-associated habitat; material: saliva | place: China | collected 2218 ... | reverse complement strand
TCGGTGCCAAAAAAACTTGTTGGTTAGCTAGACCCCAACATTTGCAAAAGAGCCTTTTTTGTTTGTCATATAGATAGGTACTTACACTCGTGGTTTGCATGAGGGGATTTATATAATTTTTAACGTGAAGCGATGGTATGACTAAAGAAGCGTATTCGGCTTTATTGAAAAATTCGGAGCTCATAATTTCAAAATTTAGGAAAAAGCTTGCTGTATTTGCGGACAACCTTAAAGTCAAACAAGTTAAAGTTATGACAACACCGGGTAATGTGTTCACAAGAGTTATTGACTGTTTTTTGACAGGAGCTGATAATAAGCCTGATGAAGCGTCTATTTTTTCGTGTCTTTTCACGATGAGTACACCAGTCTTGTACAGATGACCTGTTAATCATGTATAATAAAATAGAAATCATCGGTGTTAAAATAACTACATAGAGGAGAATGGATATGACTTTGTCTGATTGGATTCAAGAACATCTTTTTCAAACGTATGTGACATGGCATATGAAGAGTCCCCTATATAATAGTAAGGGGTTTCATATAGACGGGATCAATAATTCCCTAAAGGCCATGGAGGACGGGATTATTGCTTATACGGAGTTGTATCCTCCTCATGCCGTACAAGGGTGCACGTCTATGAAGGCTCGCATCGGTAAGAGTTTGACTATGATGGACCTTTATTTAGAGCTGGAGGGTAAGTGCTATGTCATTGAGAATATGACCTACGCCGAGGGGATACGGATCATGCGAGATTTCGTGAAAAAAAGGGTCTTGCCTGAACGAAGCCGGTATGTGGAAACCGTAGAATTCGATAAGCCAGCCTTGGAAGAGTCGTTTGCAGAGTTAGCACAGCTCTTAATCGGTGATTCTGAGCAGGTTAAGCAATTTATGTCCCGAGTTCGGGTGGATTCTATGGAACTTATAGATGACAGCTGGTATGATCTGTATGAGGTATTGTTGTCGTGTAACGTGGCTGCGGATTTAAGCCTGAAAATCGACAAAGAAAGTCTTGTGGATGTTGTAGAACGGTTGGCCGGACCCAAGGGGCTGAGCGTTAACGAAGCGTCTTTGGACGAAGACGGATTTTCTACTCAATGGATTGAAGCGATTAATTCTTCATGGCAGGGATATAGCCTGATAGACATGGATATAGGAACGGATTACTACGTATTACTGGTTCTTAGTGATGAGGAATTTAAGAGAGCTGAAGCATTAAGTCGAATGCTTTTCCATAGAATGGTGCTTGCAGAAAAGGCGTAAAGATTTTTCGTAAAGACCTTAGTGTTACTCTGATATATGTGAAACACGAGAAATTTGTTTGTGAACAGGATTCGATTGGCTTAATTTTGGATTGAGAGAAAGCTACGAAAATCGATACGATTTTCGTAGCTTTCTCTTTTATATTGTGTCCTTTAGCAACTTTGGAAAAATGAAATCCATGCACCGGAAGAATAACATGTCGCATAACGTTTACGTATTAAAATACATTTATAAATTTTTGATTTTAAGGTGTAACGCTTAAAATCGAATTGATTAAGTATATAAATTATAAAGCATGGGAATACCGGGTTTTATATATACAATAGTAAATCGGACGAGGAAAATCTTCGCAAAAAAGTGAGCTTCCGGAAGATAATTTTTTTGAGACCCTTGTAAAATGGCGTTGTTGTCACAAAATATAAGATTGAAGTAGAAAAAAGTACGGATCTTAAATAAAAAATTCAAAAAAAGATAATAAATGGATACTGTTATCTAATACTGTAAGTATTGAATAAAAATAAAAGCAATGAACAAATGAATAAAACGCATATATTGTTGCGAAATTGTAAAGATTGTAATATTATAGAAACATAAAGAAAATTATTGCATGGGAGTGGGTGAGCTGTTATGAATGACAGATATGTGAGAACGCGTTTGGCCGTAGTTGCGGCTACTGTGTTACTGGGTACAACCTGTGGCGGTTTTACGGCCCTGGCGGCACCGGCCGCCAATCCGGCAGGAACCGGCGACGGCGTAGCCATCGGTACGGGGAGTTGGGCTCCTAAGGCGGAAAATGTAGCTATCGGTGCAGGAACACGTATTGAATATTACGGCGGTCTTGGTATGCCCGCGACGGGTGATATTGTAATCGGCGGCGGTGCTCATACGAACAACTATGTCGACCAGGGCGGCGGCATTGCCATCGGGCATAAAGCTTTTGCCGAAAGCATGAATGGCCATCAAGAATTTGATTTTGAGTTTAATCAGTCAGGAATAGCAGCAGCACATGGGAATCCCCAACATCCTGAAAATATGGTAACGGGTATTGCCATCGGTAAAGATGCATATACCAGATCGGGAAGCGTCATGGTAAGTACTCATAATTATCGCGGTAATATCGGTGATATTACGGTTGATACGGGTTCTGTGGCGAATATGCGCAATTATAATATTAAAACCGATGCTACGACAGTAGGCACGAACAGCTTTAATAATGCGTCTTTCGGCGTGGTCAACGGGGCATATTCGGCTATTACGGGTAAAGACTATAGTAAAAACTTCGGGGCTACCATTACGGGGTCTTTGAACAGTATTGAATCGGAAACGGTTGCTAATAGCGATGCGGGTGTTGCCAACAGCATTGTCGGTTTAGCCAATAGAACTCATAATACAAACGGGTCGTTGATCTTCGGGGCAGGCAATGAAATCACCAATTCTATCGGCAGCTTGTCGGCGCCTGCAGGCGGGGCACATTCGCCCAAGGATTTGGCTGATACGCTACGGACGGCCGTACAAAATGCCGACGGTGGCGGCTCGACGTTGGCTATGGGGATGGGTAACAAGGCGGATTATACCTTGGGGTCTCAGTTGTCGGGCGTGAATAACACCTTAAAGGGAACCTCTGCCGCTTCCGTGAGCAAATATAATTTGTTGAACGGCTATAAAAACACGGGTACTGATGTGAATCATGTGTCGGTTGTCGGCTCGGAAAACACGATAAGCAATACAGATAATGCCATTGTCATGGGTGATAAACGGACGTTGACCAACGCGAACGGAAGCATCATTTTAGGTTCGGGGAATTCGGCTCTTACGACAAGTGTAGGCAATGCTGTATCCGTCGGATATAACGCTAATGTATTGCAAGCCGGCGGTGTGGCTATAGGTGCTAATTCCGTGGCTTCCGTAGCTGCCGGTGCCGTAGGCTATGATCCCCATACCGGAGGCGTTTCCTCTAATTCGTCGTCTACGTGGAAGGCGACGGATGCGGCCGTTTCCGTCGGCAACGGAACAACGGTGACGCGTCAAATCACAGGCGTTGCAGCCGGCACGAACGATACGGACGCTGTCAACGTGGCCCAACTTAAACGTGTTATTGCCGGTACGACGATTGTAGATAATACTCTGGTAAATCGGCTGGGAAATCGTGTGAATCGAGTCGGGGCCGGTGCCGCCGCTTTAGCAGCTCTTCACCCCTTGGCATTTGATCCGGATTACAAATGGGACTTTGCAGCCGGTTACGGTAACTATGCCGGTGCCAATGCCATGGCTGTAGGTGCTTACTATCGTCCCAATGAAGATATTATGTTCAGTATGGGCGGCTCCTTCGGCGGCGGAGAAAACATGATGAATGCCGGCGTAAGCTTTAAGCTCGGCCAAGGAACTCATGTAAAACGGTCTGCATCGGAGTTGAGTAAAGAAGTAGAAGAGTTGAAGGCTATTGTAAAAGCTCAGAGCGAGGAAATTCAGGCTTTGCGGGCTAATCAGGAAGCTTTGGCACAAGCTGTGGCAACTCAAAAATAGGCCTTAAGATCAAGACCCCTCTTGATTGTGAAAGGATATAATAAGTGGCAGAAAGCCGCTGACAGGGCGTATATCGTCGTGTCGGCGGCTTTTTGCAAGTTCGGGGACAATGGGCGTATAATAAAACGCATCCGAACTATGGAAAGGAAGATTTTATGAATAGGATGAACCCTTATGTATATATGTTTTCACTCGGTCATTTTTCCGTTGACTGGGCGCAAAGTGCTTTTCCCGCCTTGTTACCCTACTTTATAACGCTCTGCAGCCTGTCGTACAGGGATGCAACGGCTCTTTTATTTGCCAACATTCTTTTGGCATCGGTTACTCAACCTATTTTGGGATATTATTCTGACAAGGTGTCCAAACCCTGGTTTATCCCTTTCGGCGTTCTCCTGAGCGGGCTTTCCCTTACCGCCTTGGCTTTTACGGATAATTACTCGGTTATTTTTATATGCTCTATGTTGAGCGGCTTGGGGTCATCTATATATCATCCCGAAGCGGCCCGTATGGTTAATGAAATATCGGGAGCCGTAAAAGGCAAGGCTATGGGGACATTTTCCGTCGGCGGCAGTGTGGGATTTGCTGTAGGACCCATTATAGCCGGCTTATGTGCCTACGCCTTTGATATTCACGGGCTGGCGGTTTTCGCAGTCGTTAATACCGGCTTGGCCTTATTCCTCTATCATCATTTGCCGAAGGTTCTGGCACAAATCAATAGGAATGAAACTGTTGAAGAAACGGCCACGCATAGGATGGAAAAAGGAAATGACTGGTCTTCTTTCAGTCGACTGACGGTCGTCATCTTTGCTCGTTCCATAAGTTTTGCCGTTTGTAATGCCTTTATTCCCCTCTTTTGGGTCAAGGTGTTGGGACGTACGCCGTCCGAAGGGAGTCTGGCTTTATCCCTGCTCTTTGCCATCGGCGTTGTCGGCACCTATGTGGGCGGCCTTATTGCGGATCGGACAGGTTTTGTCAAGGTAATGCGTGTAGCCATTACGCTTATGGTACCGGCCATGTACTTTTTCGTTCACAGCACGACAGCTTGGGAAGCCGCACTCTTTATCGTGCCTGTAGGACTGACCTTGTTTGCTCCGTACAGTGCTATTGTCGTGCTGGGACAAACCTTTTTGGGTAAGAATGTGGGCTTTGCCTCAGGCGTAACCTTAGGTTTAAGTATTACCATAGGAGGGCTTCTCACACCGTTGGTCGGTTGGGCTGCCGATATATGGGGGATTCCGACGGCTTTACAAGTCTTGTGGATTTGTGCGGCCATAGGAGCGATTTTCACTTTTTCAGTGCGAGAACCCAAGGATGCGGCATGAGCAAAATGATACAGGTTGCATGTATGATTTCTGAATCCGTATGGCAATAGGAGGAGTATCTCTAAAATTCATCTTTTTACGGTTTTTCTTTTTCATCAATATGGTATAATAGCAACCGTAAAAAATGGTTTTGTGTGCTTTAAAGGGGACTTTATTATGACCATTGAATCCTATATTGACTATACGAACCTTAAGCCCGATGCAACGCCGAATGATATTATTCAACTTTGCAAAGAGGCTAAACAGTATCGATTTGCGTCCGTATGTGTCAATTCGTCGTATGTGCCGCTTGCCCGCCGTGAACTGGCCGGATCATATGTGCGTATCGTTTCGGTTGTAGGCTTTCCTCTCGGAGCGGTGGCTTCGAGTATTAAGGCGGCTGAGACGACCTTTGCCATTGCTAACGGCGCCGACGAGATCGACATGGTGATTAATGTAGGGCAAGTAAAGGCCCGCAATTGGGATTATGTTGCCGACGATATCAGCGGTGTCGTAAAGGCGGCGAACGGCCATATTGTCAAGGTTATTTTGGAAACGGGACTTTTGGCGGATGTGGAAAAAGAAGAAGCTTGCCGTGTGGCAGTAAGGGCAGGGGCACGGTTTGTTAAAACATCGACAGGATTCGGTCCGGGAGGGGCTACGGCCGATGATATTCGCTTAATGAAGAAAATTATCGGACTACGTGCTTGCATTAAAGCTTCCGGAGGTATTCGCGACTATCAGACGGCACGGACTATGATTGCTGCCGGAGCCGATCGCATCGGAGCCAGTGCCGGCATTGCCATTGTAGAAGGAGAAGCCGTTGACAGGTCATAAAAACGATCTGGAAGCCTATGCCGCCCTTGTCGGGGCGGCTCGTTTTGCTAATAAGACCGTTTCTACAGAGCCTGCCCTGCCTGTAGAAACGGTTACTGCCGCTGACTGTCGGTCTTCCGTTACCGTCTTGGCCAGCGGTAGCGGCGGAAATGCGACCTTAGTGTGTTGTGGTTCTACAAAAATTCTTATCGATGCGGGGATCAGCTATCGACGTATTACGAACGCATTGTCGGCACGAGGCTATAGTCCGGACGATATCGATGCCCTTTTTCTGACGCATGAGCATACGGACCATGTACAAGGATTACCGATTTTATTGAAAAATACGGATATGCCCGTATATACGACGGAAGAAACGTGGCGTGCCTTGGGAAAGACGGCAACCTCTGCACCGGGACGCTTTGTACCGTTGACGAAACGAGTCGGCGTGGGTGACATCTATGTCGTACCCTTCGAAATTCCGCATGATGCGGCTCGGCCCGTAGGCTATGCCGTTTATGACGGGCAGACGAAGATTACCTATGCTACCGACTTGGGATATGTCACACCGTCCGTAAGGGGAGCTGCTTCTCATGCGGATATTCTTGTGTTGGAAGCCAATCACGATGAAGATATGGTGCGTCAAGGGCCGTATCCTTATCGGTTGCAGCAACGCATACTCGGTAGTTACGGACACTTATCCAATGACGCGGCTGCCGATTTGTTGACTCAGTTGCCGCAAAAGAAGATGATGAAAGTTCTTTTGGCACATAGAAGTGATAAAAATAATGAACCTGCCAAGGTCATTAAAACTATAAAAAGTAAGTTCGAACGTAGCGGCAAAGCGCTAGGTCAAGATGTGCTGGTAAGATTGGCATGTAAAAACAGCGCCGTCCGTTTTGACGATAAGGGGGAGCATGATGAGTAAAAAATCTACGGCAGCCGTAATAGCGGCCGTTATTCTTATAGGGGCCGCCGGCTTCGGCGGTTATTATTTACACGACAGCCTGAAAGGTACCAATACGGTTCCCGTACAGGTTCAAACTGCAGACGGTAAGTCTGAAACCTTGTCCAACGCCCGCAATACGGCTGTTGTGCAGGCCGTAAAAAAAGTAGGTCCCGCTGTTGTAGGTATTACGACGAAGGTATATAATCGCGATATTTTCAATCGTCCCGTTCAGGTCGGTGAAGGCGTTGGGTCGGGTATTATATTCGACAAGGACGGCTATATCGTTACGAACAATCATGTAGTAGGTAATAATAAAACAGTTAACGTATCCTTGGCCGACGGCCGAACCTTTGAAGGTACTGTCGTAGGTACGGATGCCCGAACGGATTTGGCAGTGGTTAAAATTACGGCGGATAATCTGACTGTTGCAGCCTTAGGTGACAGTGATACTCTTCAAGTCGGTGAGCCGGCTATTGCCATCGGCAATCCGTTAGGTCTCGAGTTCCAGGGAACGGTAACGGCCGGTGTCATCAGCTCTTTGAACCGTACGATTGTCGGTGAAGGCGTACCGATGGAACTGATTCAGACCGATGCGGCTATTAATCCCGGCAACTCCGGCGGAGCTTTGGTTGATGCCGACGGAGAGGTAATCGGCATTAACAGTGCCAAAATAGCTAAAGAAGGCGTTGAAGGACTCGGTTTTGCCATTCCTATCAACACGGCTCGCCCTGTACTGGACGCGCTTATTAAAAACGGTCGTGTTATTCGCCCTTACCTGGGTTTATACGGTTTGGATAAAGCCATGGCGGCTCGTTACGGTATGGATTTAGGAGTCAAAGGGATTTATGTATATCAAATTGTCGTCGGAGGGCCTTTGTACGGTTCGGGTATTCAACGAGGCGATATTATTACGAAAATAGATGACAAGCCTGTCGATGACTATACGCAGTTACAAAAAACAGTCGAGTCGTATCAAGTCGGAAATACGGTAAAAGTAACCTATATGCGGGGAGATTCGGAACAGACAGCCGAAGTAACCCTTCAGGAACTGGCACCCCAGACGGATAGTGATAATTAATGAAATTTCATATTATCGGTAGCGGTAAGATTAAAGAGAAATACTTGACGGCAGGCATTGACGAGTTTTTAAAACGACTTAAGCCGTACGGGCAGGTGCAAATTACGGAAATAGGCGAAGAACGGATGCCCGACAATCCTTCGGCAGCCGAAAAAAAGCAGATTCTCGACAAAGAAGGAGAACGGTTGCTGAAAAATGTACGTCCCGGTTCATATCTTTTTGTTCTCGATGTACAGGGAGAACTTATTTCGTCGGAAGAACTGGCACAGGCTTTTGAGGACTTGTCGTTGCACGGATGCAGTGAGTTTACCTTTCTCATAGGAGGTCCCTTCGGGTTGTCCGATGAAGTCCGCCGAAAAGCCGACCGTTGTATTTCTTTCGGTCGCATTACGCTGACACATCAAATGATTCGTATGATACTGACGGAACAAATCTACAGGGCTGTAAAAATCATGCGGCACGAGCCTTATCACTTATAATTACAGCGTGTATATCTATTTTTTGTAAAAGATAGTATAATAAAGGTACAAACAAAGGTTTCGATTTACAGTTCGGAACGAAGGGGTGGATACTATGAGCGAACGCAAAGCAATGGATATTATGGAAAAGGTTTTTGTAACGGCCGATCCGAGTACAACCGTCTTGGATTTAATCCAGTTATTCATTAAAAATAAGATTACGTCTATTCCCATTGTTAACGATGACGGCACCTTAGCCGGTATTGTTACGGATGCCGATTTGCTGTATAAGAAAATCAAGCCCCATGTGCCGCACTATGTCAATCTTCTCGGGGCCAGCATTTACTACAACGGCATCAGTGAATACGATAAGAGCTTTAAAAAACTCATGGCCAGTACGGCTAAAGAATTGATGACTAAAGACGTTATCATTGCGGCTCCCGATGCGGATGTGGAACAGTTGGCAGGCGTTATGGTAGCAGAGCACCTCAAGGTCATTCCCATTGTAGACAATAAGCGTTGTGTAGGTGTCGTTACACGCCGATCTATTTTGGAAGAAATGCATAGAGAATACGAAGAAGAAAAAGCCTAGGTACATTTTATAAAAAACTGAATTGTATGTGCGGACACTTTCCCATGAAGGTGTCCGCCTGTTTTGTATATAAGGAAGCGTATTTACGCTCTTTCTACAGGCGATTTAATTGGTTTGAGCGGTTATTTATGGTATAATTCGGTCATATGAATAATGGAATATTTCAGAGAGGCAGGGCTGTTGATGGACTCGAAAGAATTAGTCATTGTCGTCGATTTCGGCGGGCAATATAATCAGTTAATAGCACGACGGGTCAGAGAGAATCATGTATATTGTGAAGTCTACCCGTATCATAAAGCGGTTGAAAAAATTAAAGAACTGAAGCCTCGCGGAGTTATTTTTACAGGCGGGCCGAACAGTGTATATGAAGAAAAGGCACCGCATATCGATGCCGCCGTCTTTGAACTGGGGGTGCCCGTTCTGGGATTATGCTACGGCATGCAGATGATGGCATATCTTCTGGGCGGAACTGTTAAAGAAGCGGATAAGCGGGAATTCGGCAAAACGGAAACAACTGTGGATACGAAGTCCCTTGTCTTTAAAGGCTTGAAAGAAAAAGAAATCGTGTGGATGAGCCATACGGATTATGTAGCCGAAATTCCTGAAGGCTTTAAGATTACGGCTCATACGGAACACTGCCCCGTAGCCGCAATGGAACATGCGGACAAGAAATTGTATGCTATGCAATACCATCCTGAAGTGCTTCATACGGAACACGGCAAGGAAATGTTGCATAACTTCCTCTTTGAAGTATGTAAATGCAGCGGCACATGGACGATGGCAAACTATGCCAAACAAGCTGTTGAAGACGTGCGTCGGACTGTCGGTGCCGGTAAGGTCGTACTGGCTCTTTCAGGTGGGGTCGACAGCTCTGTGGCGGCGGCCTTGATTTCCCGTGCCGTTGGCAACCAATTGACCTGTATTTTTGTTGACCACGGTTTAATGCGAAAAAATGAAGGCGATGAAGTTGAAGCGGCCTTTAAGGATTCGGGAATGAACTTCATTCGCGTCGACGCATCGGACCGATTCCTGTCTAAATTGGCAGGTATTTCCGATCCCGAAAGAAAACGTAAAACTATCGGCGAAGAATTTATTCGCGTCTTTGAAGAAGAAGGACGAAAAATCGGTGCCGTCGACTTTTTGGCACAAGGCACGATTTATCCCGATGTCATCGAATCGGGTGCCGGTGATGCGGCAGTTATTAAAAGCCATCACAATGTAGGCGGCTTGCCGGCTGTTGTAGACTTTAAGGGTCTTATTGAACCGCTACGCAACCTCTTTAAGGATGAAGTTCGCGAACTCGGTGAAGAACTGGGTTTGCCGGACTATCTCGTATGGCGGCAGCCTTTCCCGGGACCGGGACTGGCCATTCGCGTTATGGGCGAAATTACAAAAGAAAAACTGGACATCTTGCGTGATGCCGATGCCGTTTTTAGAGAAGAAATCGCGGCAGCAGGCCTTGATCGCTCCATAAACCAATACTTTGCCGTCTTAACGAATAATCGGTCTGTCGGCGTTATGGGCGACTTCCGCACATATGACTATACCTTGGCCTTACGAGGCGTAACGACAACGGACTTTATGACGGCTGACTGGGCGAGAATTCCCTATGACGTACTGGATAAAATCTCAAGCCGTATCGTTAACGAAGTAGAACACATTAACCGAATTGTGTATGACATAACCAGCAAACCCCCTTCCACGATTGAATGGGAATAGTCTAAGCACTCATCAGAATCATTGATATTACTGATTATTCTCAGGTTTCGAGTGGTTAGCTGAAGTATTTTTGAAGTACTTTTTCATAAGAAAAAAGTGGTAAGCCACTTTCAAGAGAAAACAATTAAGCCAACAGAGTGTAAATTCTGCTGGCTTTTAATTTTTTGAGTTATAGGACATTTCGTGTTGGTTTTAATGGCGATGAGGCTGGATTTTATCTGGCTTCATCGCTATTTTAAGTTGTTTGGACAAACTTGTAGGGTGGACAAAACGTGTTGATAAAAAGACTGAAATCCCTTGCTATTACTGGGCTTAATGGGGTTATATCTTCTTAAAAACACATTAGTTTTTAGGAGGATATAATTATGCTAGTTAGATGTATAAACTGTGGATTTCCCTGCCGGAAGTATGGGAAAACCTCGGCCGGTACACAACGTTGGTACTGTACTGCTTGCCACATATCCTTTGTGAATAAAATAGATAACACAACTAAGCAGTTAAAAGAGTTTTTAACATAGTTATTTAGTAACACAACGCAGCAAGAATTACCGGGTAAAGGTCGAACCTTTAGAAGAAATACCGCAAAGTTTTGGGATATTTGGCCTATGCCGCCTAAAGTGGAAGAACGAAAAGATATTGTGTTTGTAGATGGTATTTATCTTGCACGCAAAGCTTGTGTTCTTATTTGCTATGACGGACTCATGTGCTTGGATGGTATGTATGCCGCTATGAATATGCTCGAGCTTGGGAAGCTCTGCTACGCCGTATTACAAGTCCTATTGTGGTTATATCCGATGGAGGTCCCGGGTTTAGAAAGGCTATGCGTAAAGTATGGCCGTCTACCAAACTTCAGCGTTGCACATTTCATGCCTTTTGCCAGGTAAGGCGCTATACAACGACTAGACCTAAGACGTTAGCTGGAATGGTACTATACCAATTAGCAAAAGACTTAATGCATATACATAATGATGAAGACGCTAGGGCCTGGATATTGAGATTATCCCAGTGGGAAATTACTTTTAAAGACTTTTTAAATGAAATGACAAAAGATGATTAAGGAAATACCTGGCCTACTCATGAACGGTTACTAAAAGGGGACTATTCTCTTGTTAGACTAGTGACGACTAAGACCTTATTTACTTATTTAGATGAGAAGTTTGTTCCATCGCACCCGTGTCCGGCCACGAATAATCCCATAGAAGGCGGGGTAAATGCTTAGCTGAGAGCGTTAATTCGTAACCATAGGGGGCTATCCATTGATAGACGAATAAAAGCGGTTTTCTGGTGGTGCTATATGCACTCGCCGGAACCGCTTTCAGCCACTGAAATACTTAAGGTCATGCCAACGAATACAAGTATTTCAAAGATATATAAAAATATGAATGAGAAAAAACAATTAGAAGGAATTCTCCCAACATGGGGGGATGCCATTGTTTGGGGCGATTTGCATAACTATGACAAATCCTTCTCGACAAATTGGGACTAAGCGACCAACACATTTTGTCCTATAAGCCAATTTTTTATTCATAGTAGATTGCGATAGGATGAATGATTTTAATTTCGTCTTTATTTATAATTTCAGGGAGAATAGCTGAGTTTATTTGGTTTATTATTTCTGCAAATATTGGCAAATTTTGCTTAATATTTCTATGAATAATATTTGTAATATAACCAAATACTTTTATTTTTCCGCCATATTTAAATGATGACATTTGTATATCATCCCGAATAAATTCATCTGACAAAGTAACAATACAATCATTTATACAGAGAACTCTTTGATAAGGTATTATTTTTGTTATGATGTCAATTAATTTTAACGCATTGCTATATTCTGATTCTTGCTCTTTTCTAAATGCTGCAAGTTTATTATCTATCTCTTTAATTATTTGCTTTTTATTTGGTGTTCCAGTTGTTAATTTTGATTTTTCATTTTCGGTTTCTTTAATTAGATTTTCCATAGATGAATCAATTAAAAAATTTATAAAATTTGCATCACTAAATAACTCTTTGTAGTATAAGAAATCGAGAATATAAAATGAGTTGAAAAGTTCTATGAATTTACCTATATTTCCGTCTTTTAAATCTTCATGTTTATTTATGTGATTAATTAATAAATCAAAAGCATTGTCATGTAACATTTTTGTTTCAACTTTGTTAATCAACGTACTGTCTTTATTTGCTTTTAAGCTTTTAAAGATATATTCAATTTTCCCTTCCATTCCTTTACCCAATAGGGTGAAATCAATAGCTGCATTTGGGCTAATTGAGTGGGAAGATTCTTTACTGGATTCGTTAATTTGTTGTGTATTTTCTTCATTCGTTTTTATTAACCCATCATATATTTGAGCAATATATGAATTTAATGTTTCAGTATCAAGATATATAAATCTTCTCATAATTTTCTCCTTATTACCATTCCAAGAAATTCATAATTACATTAATCATAATTTCTTTTTCTTCTGGTTTTGATTCTGCTAATAGTAAAGTAATTGCAACCAAGGTGCTGTCAGAAATTATTTTTTCATTATCCTCAAATAGTAAATTATTTTTGTTTAGGAAATGTAGGAAGATACTTGCAGCGATTCTTTTGCATCCATCAATAAAAGGATGATCTTTGACTATAAAATAAAGAAGGTTTGCTGCTTTTTCTTGAACAGATGGATACATATCTTCTCCAAATGTAGTTTGATAAACGGAACCAATAATACCTTCTAATGCACCTTTACTTTTCTCCTTACCAAATATAGTTGATGTAGCACTAAACGCCATATTATCAATTAGATTACGACATTCTTTATAATTTAATTTATAAGCTTCCTTGTTAGATAAAATCGGTTTTTTAACAATTTGATGGTCATAATCATCTAATAATTCAAGAGCTTGACTATATTTTTGTATAACATCAAGAACTTCTTTAGAATCCAGTTCAAGAACATCGGCAATTATGTTTGACTGGATTTCTATTACTTTGTTTAATACTTTTAATCGTTTGTCATTAACTGCATAACCTTGAACTATATATTCCTTTAAGATAGCTGTAGCCCATTTTCTAAATGCAATGCCTCTTTGTGATTTTACTCTATATCCAACGGAGATAATCATATCAAGATTGTAATAATCTACTTTATAGGTTTTACCATCAGAAGCAGTTGTCGCAAATTTTGCGACAACTGAAGAATCCAGCTCTTCTTTAAGGGCGTTGTTTATATGTTTACCTATAGTTTTTACATCACGATCAAACAAAATGGCGATTTGTTTTCTATTCAGCCAAACAGTTTCTTTATCGGGTGTAACTTCTACAGGAAGCTCCAACTCACCATCTTTATAAATAATAATTTCATTATTCATAAAATTTAATACCTCCTAATTCAGTAATTCGTCTGCTTCCAAAATAAATTGATAATTTTTTCTTTTGAATCCTTATCTTTTGCACTATCATATTTAGAAGCGAATTCTTGGTGAAGTACTTTTATATCATCAAGTAAGGTTGAATCTTTATCCAATGTACCTCGTCTGATTCTTCCATAAATTCTGTTATAGTATGTTGTAAATACTTGATATAAAGGATTTTCGGATTGTTTTTTCTTATATGTTTTTTTGCTTGCATATTCCTGACAAGTTGCATTTGTTCCTTCTACTTTTCTTAAACAATACTCAGCAAGGCTTGAATAACGGGCTATGAAGTATCTATTGCAATTCTTACATTTTCTAAGACTCATTTCCTCATGTATTAGACTTTGAACTGTTTGTCGTAAAAATCTAATAATACTATCACAGGTAGGAAATTCCAAAGGGGCATCTAATTTATTTGGGAGTGTTTTTATTATATCTTCCCAAGAACTAAATAATTTATCTGTGTTAGTCCTTATAAAAGGATTCAATTCATTGAACACCAGGTCATTTTTATTTTCTTGATTATATGCTTGATAAATTAAAGCTATCTCTGATGTTGATCTGCACCCATTTTCTTGGAAAGATATAATTAAGCTACTTTTTGGGAATGAGTTCGGTATTCTACCGGACTCATTC
>ERZ772974.1567-NODE-1567-length-14782-cov-13.522713_pt1 | contig 14782 bp, 17 predicted proteins | sample MGYA00580671_ERZ772974 | MGnify/ENA primary metagenome ERZ772974 (study PRJEB29015, sample SAMEA2738065) | human oral metagenome | biome: human oral; feature: human-associated habitat; material: saliva | place: China | collected 2218 ... | reverse complement strand
GCACGTTATATTTAATCGTGCAATTCCATGTAATCGATATTTGGCGCAAAGCGATAGTCTTGGCCAATAGCGATGGTGTTAAAACCACGTTTTAGTGTAACGGGTACGTCAACCGTGCGGAAGTCTTTGTCCCATGACGTTCCCTTGGGCATGGCTACATTGTTCATCATAACGCCGTTCACGCAGATGTCTGCTTCTCTTTTGTCCTTTGAAGCGTAGCGGATAGTCATGATATAGTTGCCGTCATGGTCGGCCCACACATTGCGCCACTCCATGTAATTGCGTGCATTTCCACCTACATTATATACGTAAGCACCTCCGCTTGCCTCTGTACTCTGGGCATAATTAGCCGTTTTTAAGTTCCTCAATTCTTGGTAATTGTGCATCCATGATTCTTCAGCCTCGTAACGAGTCTTTGCAATGCGTTTACCCGTCATGAAATAAGCCTGTGAACCATGTGCAGGAATTGTAACTTCAAACAATTGCTTTTCGCCCTTCTTAGCTGCTTTAAGCTTCAGGTCTTTGCCTGTAAAACAGTCGTGAACTAATATCTTATCGCTTAGCTCAAGCTTCGCAAGGTCAACGCTAATTTTCTGTTCTGAGTCAGTCAAATTCATGACAACAACAGCTCTTTTCGACCCATGCAGCTGTTCCATATCCTTAGCAACCACATAAACATCGCCCTCACGCTGTACCACCGGCGCGCCAATTCCAAGCACATCCTGATTCATTGCGATGAGGTCTTTGTTCTTAAGCAGAGCTAATGACGATTCTCTCAGCTTAGTCATATCGCATCCTATCAACATGGGAGAGGAAGCAATGCACCAATATGCCATATGAGTGCGCTCCTCGTTCTCATTTAAAGAACGGCCAATTTCGAGCATATCCATATCATTATAGTGGCCACCGCCCGTGTAAGCCTGCAAGTAAAGGTTCTCTTCAACAATGCTTTTCACAGATGCCCAAGCGTCATAGATATCACCAGTTGTACGCCATGAGTCAGCAATATCGCTTCAATTTTCACATTTAATTCTTCTATCGTCTTTTGTATTCTATCGAAACCTTCACCTGGATCTACAATAACCCCGCGTCCATCTTTATAAACTATATAGCAGTTTTCATCTACCATATCCATTACTATTCTTCTAATTTCTGCTTTTGCCATTTTCTCAAAACCTCTCCATAATTATTATTATCTTTATTTTATCTTATAATTATGTTATTAACAAGCCTTGATTAGTATTTTTTTTACTTTACTTATATTACCCTCTCATTACTTGACCTTATTTAATATTTTTTTTATACTGGAATAGTATGATTTTTATAACAACTTAGTTAAATTCTAACTTTTCCATAATAAGTTAGAATTAATTATCTAAGAAAAAAGGGGATACAAAAATGAAATTAAATTCATTCGCTAAGTTTTCATTACTTAGTATTTCTATATTATTAATGTCACATCTTGCTATCTCTCCTGTAATTCCAAACCTATATAATTTTTATCATACTAATAATCCAAATATAGGTCTGGCTTCTGTTGAGAGTTTAGCTACAATACCTGCTATGATGATTACGATTTTCGTTCTTCTTAGCAATGGTGTTATTAAATTTATTGGAAAGAAAAATACAGTTCTACTAGGACTACTTCTTATCTTTATATTCGGTATAGTACCCGCTTTTACAACAAACTTCAAAATTGTTTTAATAAGTAGATTACTACTTGGTGCTGGTATCGGATTATTCAACTCACTTTCAATCAGTATGATTAGTGATTTCTTTGATGAAGAACACCGTGGTACTATGATTGGATTAAGAACAGCATTTTTAAATATAGGTAAAGCTTTAACTACTTTTATTTCAGGATACTTATTAATCTATGGTATTCAATATACATTTTTAGTTTATGCTTTAGCACTTCCTATATTTATAATATTCCTATTATTCGTACCTAATGCTGAAAATGTAAATAATAAAAAAGTTAGTATTAAGTTCCATAAAGAAACTATAGTTCTAACTCTCCTTACATTTTTAGTAGGAATTTCTTACATGGGAGCAACTATTAAGATTCCAACACTACTTGCCGAAAAATATCACTATCAACCAGATGTAGCCAGAAACCTGCTTACAATCTTAGCCTTAAGTGGTATCCTTTCTGGAGTTATCTTCGGTATTCTAGTTAAGAAATTTAAAAATTTAACTCTGCCGATTATGTTAAGTTTTATGACAATCGGAGGTATGTTATTTGCTTTAACAAACAATATTATTATTTTCTACATTGCCGCTATTTTCATAGGAATTAGTTTTGTAGGAACTATGTCATTTAACTTCTTCTATATTTCAAACAAGTTGGATAATAAATTTATCAACTTTGCAACAAGTGTAATTTTAGTTGGTGGAAATATTGGTGTTATTCTTACTCCTGTAGTGCTAACAAAAATACCTGAAGCGCTACATCTTGAAAAATATACAACGCCATTTTTCATCACTACTGCTCTAATGTTTATTTCTACATTAGTTAGCTACACGGTATTAAGAAATAAAAATTAAAATTTGAAAAGGAGAACATCTTTGATACTAATATCTCAGATGTTCTCCTTTTTATTAACTATTAAGTAATTCTTTATTTTTTTCTAAAAACTCTTTTAACTCATTATCTGGAACTTGTCTTGCTAATACTAGTGTTCGTAATGCAACATCATCTATCCTACAAGTACAGAAAACAGTCATATTGTCCTCACCAGAAATTTTACTATTTTCTAACCAATTTCTAGCACCCTCTTTAAATAAATTAATGAATTCTCCTTTTTTCTCAGGAGTAGTTGGTATTTGATATAAATTCGTAAATTCATTTACAACTTTCACACCAGTTACCTCATAATAATACTTTCTCTCAGGAGTTTCCATTACAATAACTCTATGACTATCAAAATAATCTTTTTTAGCAAACCAGTTCATATTATTAAAAACTCTTGTGTCTAATGTTATTTTTTTCTCCTCAAGCCCTGCTCTTGCGTGTCCAAATATCCACTTCACATCACCTTTATCTAAACCAGGTTGATTCTCATAGTCCATAAAAACTGCACCTATATATGGAGCCGGCTTATTATCCAAACCATACTCTAGGTATTTAGAGTTATTAGTTGTTTGTAACATCGGTTCTTTTAAGGAATCTTTTCCATCTCCCGGAACATACATATAACCAATAACTTCACTATTTATCGATTTTAATTCTTTAAATTTATTTTCTAAATACTCTTTCTCCGCTTTGTCTACCACGTATTTCTCTTCTTGTTTTACATTTTCTTTTTTCTCAACTTGAGTATACGATTCGCCAGAACCTGTATTCGAATTAAAATAAGAGTAAACTCCAAATGAACCACCAATTAAAATAATAACTAGTAATAGATATTTTACTATACTTCTAAATATTGATTTACTATTTTTCATTAAATAATTCCTTTCTAAAAAATTTTTTTCATAATCTAAACCATAGATTAGATTATATCATATTTACATAATTTTCCTCAAAAGATTGTATTTCTATTTTTAAAAATTTATTTTCATCTAGAATTATTCTTATAAAATTTAAAAAAGAATGATTTAAAAACATTTGATAATACAAATAGATCTTTAAATCACTCTTAATATAGTTTATTTAGTTATTTGTTTTTAAACTTGTCTAATATTTACAAAATCAGTTGGAGGAACATTGTCTTTTCCTAAATCAGGTTGACCAGCTGTTATTAAAATTAAATCTCCCTCTTTTGCTAAGCCAGACTCCTTAGCAAACTTAGGTGCTAAACTTAGCATTTCTTCCATTGATAAAGTTTTTTCTTCAATAAATGTTGTAACACCACGTGTTAATGCTAATTTTCTAGCTTTTTCTTTTGATGGAACTACAGCCAAAATTTGAACTTTTGGTCTATATCTTGCTATAAACTTCGCAGTTGTCCCTGATTTCGTGTAAGTTACAATATTATTAACATCAACAGAATCAAGTAGATATTTAGTTGATAATGAGATTGCATGTGCAATATCCATTTGACGATTTTTATAATCTGATGAACGACTACCTTTCACCTTATCTTGACTTTCAATATAAGTAGTAATTTTATCAACTGTTTCTAACGCTTCTTTCGGATAGTTTCCTATTGCAGTTTCTTCAATTAACATGATTGCATCAACACCATCTATTACCGCGTTCGCTACATCAGATACTTCAGCTCGCGTTGGTCTAGGATTATAAATCATAGAATGTAACATTTGTGTTGTTAATATTACTTCCTTAATAGCTGTATTAGCTTTTCTAATAATTTCTTTTTGAATTCCTGGTAAATCTTGGTAAGGAAGTTCCATTCCCAATTCATCCCTATTAATCATAATTGAATCTGCAAATTGAATTATTTCATCGATATTCTCGTATGCTTCTTTACAGTCTACTTTTACAATTAATCCAATATCTTTTTTTCCGTTAGCTTGAAGTATACTTTTTACTTTTCTAATTTCATCCAAATTACTAACAAATGGACATGCAACAAAATCAACATCATTTTGACAAGCAAAATGAACATTGTCTTCTTCAATTTTAATAAGTTTATATTTACTTTCTGCATAAATGTGATCTAAATCATAGATTATCGCAGTGTTTTTATCTAGTTTCTCTCTTAACTCTTTTATTTTATTAATTCTACTTACACATTCTTCTGGACTACCATAATACGTATCAACCAATACAGCATCCGCCCCATTAGCTACAATCTCCTCTAATAGTTCTTCTGTACTATTTCCTAAAGTTGCTATAATTTTTGCCTTTCTAGCCATAACATACCTACCTTATTTTAAAAACGTTTTCTTTTAAAATTATTATAACACATTAAATTATTATTTTCTAGACAGTTTTATAAATTTATAATCTTTGATACCTATTACTTTTATACTCTTTTCACTATTGAAACTATAATTTATTTTCTTTTAGTATCATAAAAACGTTTATTTTTCTGCTATACTCGTTCTTTAGAATCATTAATAAAATTTTTAATTCTACATATTACAATAGAAAAAAGAAACTATACATTAATACGTACAGTTTCTTTTTTTCTATATTTTACATTTTAATTAAACAATAATTCAACACATTAAATTATGATTTCTTTTTTAGGTGCTTTTACTCCTGATTCAAGATAATCTAAAAATTCACCAAATAAGTTTTCCATCTCTGCATATGAATTTAGGGTATTTAGTTCTTTTTTGACTTTTGCTCCACCTTTAATACCTTTCATGTAATAAGCGGCATGTTTTCTCATTTCATGTACAGCAACTTTCTCAGGCTTAATTTCCATAAGTCTTCTTAAGTGCAATAAACATACATCTATTTTTTCTCTTGGTGTTGGTTCTTCTGTTAATTCACCAGTTTCAAGATATTTAACTGTACGATATAACATCCATGGATTTCCTAAAGCTGCACGCCCAATCATGACTGCATCACAGTTAGTATCATCTAACATCTTCTTAGCTAATTCTGGAGTAGTTACATCACCGTTTCCGATAACTGGAATTTTAAGTTCTTTTTTTACATCTCTAATAACATCCCAGTTGGCTTTTCCACTGTACATTTGAACTTTTGTTCTACCATGAATAGCTATTGCACTAGCTCCAGCACGTTCAGCATTTCTTGCGTTATCCATTATATAAATGTGTTCATCATCCCATCCCATACGCATTTTTACAGTTACAGGTTTAGACACAGAATCTACAAGGCGGGCAATTACCTCGTATACCTTATCTGGATCAAGAAGTAATTTACTACCAGCATCTACTTTTGTAATTTTTGGAACTGGGCACCCCATATTTAAGTCAATAATATCTGCTTCTGTATTTTTATCAACGTACTTCGCAGCTTCAACTAAAGTATCGATCTCTCCACCAAATATTTGTAAACTTAGTGGACGCTCCCTTGGGTCAATATATAACATATTCATCGTCTTCTTATTATTAAATAAAATTGCTTTATCACTAACCATTTCAGCACAAACTAATCCTGCTCCGAATTCTTTAGCTGTTAAACGGAAAGCAGCATTACATACACCTGCCATAGGAGCTAAGACTACTCTATTCGGTATTTCAATTTCTCTAATTTTAAACATCTTCTATCCTTTCATTTTATAATTTTTCTTTATATAAACTAATTTTTTCTGTTATTTTGTTTAATGATTGTTTTATACTCTTTCCTGCAATATTTATATCTCCATACATCTCTACTAATGGAGCTAGTACGAAATTTCTTTCATGAGTATATTTATGAGGTACAATCAATCTATCATCATTAAAAACTAAATTATTATATGTGATTATATCGATATCTATCGTTCTATTTCCCCAGTGCTCTTTTCTAATACGACCAAGTTCTAACTCTATCTTTTGAATAGTATCTAGTAGTTCATATGCTTCTAACGAAGTCTCTATTTCTATGCACATGTTTAGAAAATTTTGATCAGCTACTCCACCCCATGCAGGCGTTTCATAAACACTACTTAGTTTTTTAATTTTAAGATTATTCTCTTCTATTTTTCTTAAAGCATCTTTTAAATATTGTTCTCGTGGCTCTATATTAGTTCCTAACGCTAGTATAATCATTATAATTCGAACCCTTCACGTGTTGTTTCTACAACTACTCCACATTGTTCAAAATGATATTTTATAGGTGCAGCTGGTTTATTAATCTCTAACTTAACATTTTCAATTTGAGGAAACTTTTCAAAAATATTTTTTAAAATTTCTCCAGCTAAACGCTCTAATAAATTATACGTATTTGAAGTTGCAGTCTCTACTACTACATCTGCAATATCAGCATAACTTATGCTATCAGTCATCTCATCACTGAACAACGCCTTTTTATAATCAAGCTCACACTCAATACTAAAAATAAATTTCTGACCTAATCTATTTTCTTCTTCAAATAACCCATGATTAGCAAATACCTCAAGATTATTTATAAATAATTTTGTCTTCATGATTAATATACCTCTCAATCATTATTTTGCTTAACTATAAAATTTTAACATATTTCGTCTTATTTCTCTAATGATTATACTTACATATCAATAAAAAACGACTTAAAATTATGATTTTATAAAATCTCTTTTTAAGTCGTTTAAGTAAACATCAATGTTTCTTAGTATTTTTACTGTGAAATTTGAATATTTTTAATTAATTTTTATTTCTTTTTCTTCCTAAGATGAATGCAACAACAACACTTAATCCAGCAAATAGAAGTGAACTAGAAGAGTTTAATCCAGTTTTCGGAAGAACATTTTTCCTAGAAAAGTTTTCTCCTTTGTTTATTTCCTCTTTTCTATATTTATCTTGTTCAGTTTTTTCTTCCTTAACCCCTTTTGAATCTTCTGCTTTTTGATTTGTATTTGAAGCTACATTTTCTGAAGGTTTAGCATCAGAAGCTGGTTTTACTTCTGTAGTTGGGTTAGATTCTGAGCTTGTTTCAGGAGTAGCTGATACTTCTTTTTTACTAAAGTCAATTTGCACAACTACTGGATCATGGTCAGAAGCACGTCCATGTTCTTCCATGAATGAAGCGTTAATATGAACTGGAGAGAATACTACTTTATCTTTAATATTTTTAGAAATTAAAATATTATCTAAACTTTGATTACTTCCGCGATAGAAGTATGAGTATCTATCTCCTGCTTCATGTTCAGCCATTAAGTTAACAAGTTCATTTCCTACGATTGTTCTTACACTATCTGAGAATTCAAAATCATTGAAATCACCTGTTAGAACAAATTTTAAGTTTGGATTTTGACGTAATCCTTCTTTAATAAAGGCATTTAGAATTTTAGCCTCTTCAATACGTTTTGCTTTTGTATTTTCTACTGATGGTTGGTTAGAACCATAGATTGCATCATCACCTAATTTTGATTTTAAGTGGTTTGCAATTACTACTATTCTTTCACCTTTAAATTCAAATTCAGCCGCTAATGATTTTCTAACTTTCTCGAAGTGAACACTTGTTGGATCAATTCTAGCTGGGTTTTTCTCAAGGTGTCCATTTACAAAGCGTGCAGCTTCTTCGCTTCCACCTTTTTCTTTACCAATTAGAGTTACTCTCTTAGGATTATATAAATAAGCTACCCTAATGTTCGCACCTGGTTTACCACCATCTTTTCCGTTAACTGGAGCTATCTCAGTATATTTATAATCAGGTCCACCAAGACTCTTAATTCTTTGAGCTAATTTTTCCCCACTCTTAACTCCATCAACAGTTCCATCATTTATTCCACCATTGTTATCTTGAACCTCAATAAGAGTTATGATATCAGGACTGTGAACTTCTTTTATAAATGAATTAGCAATCTTATCAACTTTTTCCTCAGGAGTTTCATCATGACCCTTGTTGTTTGCTGAGAAGTTTTCAATATTATAAGAAGCAATTGTTAATTTATCTTCAGCTGGATAAATTTTTGAAACTTCACGTTTTAATCCTCCATCTTGAATTGCTGGTACACTAGATGGATCAATTTTATAAGTTTTATTTTTATAAGTAACTACCCCAGTAATATTTTCATTAAAGTAGTCTTTTGCTTTCGCTACAAATTTGTTTCCTACTGTAATAGGTAGTACTTCTGTATTTTGCACACCTGGACGTAGATTAACTCCACCGATATTGTTAAGTTTTTGACCTTTGTAGTCACCTGGTAATACATAAATATCACCTTTATATTGTGGTCCAGTAACTTTTGGTTTAGTTACTTCTACACGCATCCCCTCTAGACTTTCCCAGTAATCTAAAGCTTCAGTTTCTGGATTATATTTAGTTGGTGTATTATCAACTATGTCTTTAGGCATTTTTTCAGAGATGTTTAATGCTTTTGGCAAATCTGCTTTCCCTAATTTTGTTATAGTTGCGTTAATAATTTGCGTAACTGTTAAACTTCCAGCTGGTTTTTTAAAAGTTTGTCCTGGTCTTACAGAATATTCTTCCATATAACCTTCTTTAACAGTTCCTTGAACTTTTAATAAGTCCCCTGATTCTACTTTATCTTTTGAAGCAACATATACTGCATCAGAGGTTTTTGGATTATTGTCTGATACTTTATCTTGAACATAGAAACCTGTTTTATCAGTCTTAGTTACGACAACATTGTTTATTACTACTTCTTTCCCAACTAAAGGACTTTCATGGCTTTCACCTTGAACTTCCCCTATGTTTTTTACTTCTTTTGGAGCAGTAGCTTGAGGACTTGTTGTAGTCACTCCTACAGCTGCTTCTTCACTTTTACCTGTTGTAGTCGCTGGTGTTACTACTTCTGTTTTCACCTCAGCTGCAGAAACTTCATTGGCTTCAGCTGATAAATAAGTAGCACCTACTCCTCCTAACACTGCACTTGCTAATAATATCGATAATTTGTATTTTTTCACAATATGAACTCCTTGTATATAAGTTTATACTAATTATTTTACTATTAATTTAACCAATAAGCAATATCAATTGTTCACCCTTTCAAAAAAAGGTGCCACTCAATAAAGCAATTTTTTCCTAAACCTTGCTTTTATTGAGTTACACCCTCATTTAATATTTGCTATAAAATTTTATTTCAATATTCTATGACTTATTAAATCTCTTTTTAAACATAACAAGTACAAATGATATAATAACTATCCCTATTAGCCCTACAAATACTAACCATGTATTTTCTATTCCTACTCTATCAGTTAATACTCCATTTACAGATAGTAATATTGCTACAATAATAGATTCAAAAGTATAAAATATAGAAACTGTAGTCGTTCTATTTTCATCACTTTTTACTAGATATTTATGCATAAATACATTAACCTGTATACTCATTAAAGTGAAAAATACAATATATAGCATGAATAGTACAAATTTAGCATATACATTTTGAATAAAAATAAACATTAGTAGCATTCCAATATTTACAACTACAAAGAAATACAAAATGCGTAGCTTTGATAATTTATTTGATAATTTTTCATATATTACACTTCCTAACATTCCACTAACTGATATACCAATCCAAATATAACCGATAATATCAACATCTAACTTTTCAAACACAGCTTGCCATTGATTAGATGGTCCAAGATCTAAGATAGAAGGAATAACGAAAAGTATCATAAGAAATACACTACTTTTCACATATAGTGTTTCTTTTAACGAATTTTTCACCGTAACAAATGAACCTTTAAAATTCTCAATTGATATTTTCTGTGTAACTTCTAAGTTTTTCATAAATAAAAGTGTAATAAACAACGAAATAATAAAAACTATCATACTTAATATTATCGACAAACTTTTATAATAAACATACACATATTTAGCACTTATAAAGCCTACAATTGCTGAGAAAAATAATGCATACAATGAATTTCTAGAAAGAATTTTATCTATATTTATCTCTTCATTATTTTTATTGCTTACATTTACTAACCAACTTGTTAGTGTTCCAGACTGAAACGATTCTGCAACTGCAGATAAAATCGCAGAAATATACAGTAAAATTAAACTATTACTAAGTAATAAGATTAAACCTATAACCCTAAAAACTGAACTAAGAAGAATACTATTTTTTGCTCCGATATTATCAGTTATTGCTCCACAAGGCAGTTCTGTCATAAAAGAAATCAACCAAAAAATCGATAAATACAAACCTACTTCTGCAAAAGAAAAATTCTTTGATAATAAGAAAATATATAAAATTGGATTGAAAAATGATAGTGCCGTTGTGGATAAAATGCTATACAAATAATAAAACTTTGTATTATTCATCTTTTTCTCCTACAATCCTATACATTCTTCCATAATTATCTCTTTCTAAAAACTTATAGTCAACAAGGTATCTTCTAACAAGAGAATAATCCGGATAAATTTCTTTAATTGCTTCATTTAATTCTTTCTCTGTAAACTCTAGTGATTTTTCTTTCAACATTTCTAAAACTACTTGAAGTACAGGTATCTTATTTTTTTCTTTTTTTGGTATTGTCACCAATTTCTCATTTTTAAAATATTTGATTTTTACTTCTTCCATAGCGCGCTTCCTCTTTAAAATTAATTTTTTTATATACTATTATATATCATATAAAATAAAAAACAAGTATAAAATTAACCTCTAACACAATTTATACCATGTTAGAGGTTCGGCAATCTAGTTTACTCTTTATTTTTCTATTGCCCTAGAACAAAAACGTCTTCGGCTTCTCTTTCTTCTTTTTTAGATCCCTTACTTAAAAATGAAATTTTATTAGCTATAATCTTAATTCTATAGTGGGTAACTCCGTCTTTATCTTTATAAACATTGTTGTTTAAAGTACCTACTATATTAAGCAAACTTCCTTTTTCACAGTATCTAGCTGTATTTTCTGCGATTTTACCAAAAGCAGTAAATTCGAAAAATTCAGTATCATAGTTCCCTTCTTTATTCTTAAAATCAGACTGAACTGCAATAGTAGCTTTAATATAACTTACTTTTTTATCACTTTCTTTTAATTCTGGTTTTTTTACTAATCTTCCTATTAAAATTACTTGATTTAACATAATTTATCCTCCCTTAAAATAGTAATCTAGATTGCTATAAAAACGTTAGGAAGATTATCTTAATCTTATTTATGGATTAGGGTAACAAAAACTTCACCATCTTTTAAAAATTCTGCATTAATATAATTATCACCATCAAAATGTAATATCTTACCTGGTTCTACGATATGAATTTCTTCATCATTTAAAAACACTTTAACTTCACCTTTGACACAAGTGAATACCACTAAAGCTTCTGGATGATTGTGTTTAGGAATAACATCACCTTGTTTTCCTACTTTTTTTACTAATTTAAATCTATCGTGTTTTTTTAATAAACCTGCTTCTTCAAAAATTATTCCTACGCTCATATTAATTCTCCTTTATTTAAAAAATATTTTATATTTATTACGCTTACACTCTTATTATAGAACTTTTTTGTTAACAAAACAAATAAAATTCATATCTTTTTCCAATTTTTTAAAAACTACTCCCATCTTAATAAACTGTGATCTATTTTCTCTCTTAAATCCATTTTTTATTATTTTTAACGTATTTAAAATACCTTCATCATCTACAAGTCCAGATACAGTGAGTAATGTAAGTTTATCATGAAAACTATTAACCGTCTTAAAGCCCGCTTCTTCAAATAATAATAGCCAATTTTCTTTCGGTAACGGAGAAACATTCATATTAATTGCATCAGACAATGTCTTTCTCGTTTCTTCATAATTATTTAATAACAGTATGTCATGAGTCAGAAGTAATCCCCCTGGTTTTAATACTCTATAATATTCACTTAAAGCTTTAGATTTACTCTTATCACTAAACATAGTTAGCATAGCTTCATTTATAATATAATCAAAACTATTATCAGAGAACGTTAAATGAAATGCATCTGCCCTCATAAATTCTATATTCTTTAGATTATTCCTTACAACTTCAAGTTGTGCTTCTAAAATAGATTCTTTATCTACGTCTATTCCTATAAAGGTAGTCTTAGGATATCGTTTGGCTAGAGATATTAGATTTATTCCTCTGTTACATGCAACTTCTAAGACACGATTCCCAGCTTCAAACTTTATATGTGCAATCAGAAAATTAGTTCCTTTAACCCCTCCAGGTCTTAATCTAGTTTTACCCAGTTTTTTTAAAAATTTATGCCCCATTTCTTTTTTCATAATAACCCTCCGCGTTTTATATTATACTTTTATTGTACAATAAGCTAAAATAAAAATCCAGAAATAATTGATAATTACTATCGATTATTTCTGGGTTTCTCAGAATAATATTATTAATAAATTTTCCCTTGTTTAAAAATCATTATAAGTATATGTTCCTTCACCTTTATTTTCAGTTGCGAAGCGAACTATTACTTTTCCTAATAAACTAGCCTCTATTGGGCTATATTTTTTTAATTTCCCTTTTAACAACGCTTTGAAAATCGGTGTTAATTTAAAAAATACTTCCTCAAGAATTCTCTTATCTTCTCTTTTACTAATGAGTAGTGACGGTCTATATATTCTAAGAACACCTAAATTCATCTCATTCAATCTGTCCTCTAATTCACCTTTTAATGAAGTATAGAAACTTTTAGATTTACTATTAGCTCCCATAGCCGAAACCACATTAAAACTTCTAATTTTCCCTTCACAAAGTTTAGCAAAATTCACAGTATAATCTAGATCGATTTTTCTTTGATTTTCCTTTGATCCTGCTATTTTTAGTGTTGTTCCAAGACTCGCAAAAACATCTGCATTTTCTAATATATCCATATCAAAATCTATATTTTCAAAATCTATGATTATTTTTGTTAATCTTTCTTCATCAGGTAATTTACTAATAGAGCTTCTTCCTAAAATATAAATTCTATCATAATATTCACCACTTAGTATCTCATTTAAAATTACTCTACCTACTACGCCAGTAGCACCAATAATTACCGCTGTATTTTTCATGCTTATACCTCTCTAAAATAATAATGTAATTAAAGCTAGGATTGGTAATCCACCTTGCTTTAGAATGATTTTTTTATCACTAGTTAAACCACCGTAAATTGCAACAAGAATAATATAAATTAGCAACATTCCTACAATTTCTTTAGGATTTTTTGATAAGAATGTTCCGTACAGTAACCCCACTCCGATTAATCCATTATATACACCTTGATTTTTAAATAACGTGTTTAAATTAGGTCTCTGTAACTCTTCTTTTTCAATATTAAATACTCTACTTGTACTGTCAGAATCTGTAGCAAAAGTTTCTAAATACATAATATAGAAAAATAGTAATGCTACTAAAACTGTTAGAATTATTGTTATTATACTCATCTTTATACCTCTTTTTAAATTAAATTATTATTGAATTTATTAAGTAATTTTACTAACTGTGAAAAATCATCATTGGTAAATTCTGGACCAATAAATTGTCTAATGTCAGTTTCTTTAACGCACTGATCCACTTTATTTTTAGAATATTGTGTAAGTTCTACAAAAACTTCTCTATTATTTTGCTCATTACGACGCTTTGTTATATATTCTCCTTCTTCTAGTATTTTTATATGTCTTGTTATGGCTGCCGCATCTATTTCTAAGCTTTGTGCTAGTTGCTTAGGGGTTGCAACCTCAACTTCATATAAATATTTTATGATTTGAAATCTTGTTAAACTAATTTCTAATCTTTTTTCAAAAATATTCGCGACTTTTATTTCTAAAATTTTCAAATCATGTAATAATTTTACATAGTCTTTAACATCCATATTTTTCTCCTTTATTAATTGATAAGTCAATTATTTAAAACTATTATAATTTATAATAGTTGATTTGTCAATTGTTATATTTTGTAGGATTTATTCTTACAAAAAGTGTAAGGTATTTTCTAAAAGAAAAAAACTTTATCTATTACCATTTACAAACGTTTTCCAGTCTTATATAATAATTTTATAAGTTAAATAGTTTAAATAAATATGCAATTTAAAAAATAACAAATTGCTATAAAAACTTATTAAATAAAAGGTTTTATAATAAAAAAACTATATTAATTTAATATTATATATAATTGAAGTTAAGGAGGAATTCTAAATGTTTTCATTTCTAAAAGCTTCAGCGCCTAAACCGAGAATCGACAGTACTCGTACAGACGCTGAATACAAAAGACTTCGATGGCAAGTATTCTCAGGGGTATTCATTGGATACGCAGCGTACTATCTAATTAGAAAAAACTTCTCACTTGCTA
>ERZ772974.1566-NODE-1566-length-14789-cov-8.596308_pt1 | contig 14789 bp, 11 predicted proteins | sample MGYA00580671_ERZ772974 | MGnify/ENA primary metagenome ERZ772974 (study PRJEB29015, sample SAMEA2738065) | human oral metagenome | biome: human oral; feature: human-associated habitat; material: saliva | place: China | collected 2218 ... | reverse complement strand
AGCGCGGCGCCGACTGCTGTTCCATTAATGACTCCCAGTATGCTCGCGAGGCGCGTTAAACCCGTTCGTTCACCGCTTACGTAGCCTCACGAAATATACTACTGCCCATCCACATGAAAACTGCAACTTTATCCACTTTTGTTGCAGAGTCGTTAGGGAGGTTCGATGGGAGCGGCACGCAAGAGACGCACGCCTCGACCTCAGCCCCCTCGGCTGCGCACCAATCCCGGTGCTACACGGTCCCTGATCCGCGGGCGAGCCACGGCCTCGTCCCACACCATTTCAGCGGAAACCTTGACTCCACAACCCTCCCCTGTCGTCCGCCAGGTGCCGGGAGGACCCCGCGGTCCACATCCCCAGGTGCCCACGTCCTACGCTCAGCGTGTACGCGCGTGGCTGTCCCGGCAGGCCCGCTACTCCCCCGCCAGGCTGGCCCTCAGCACGTTCGCCCTCATCATCGGGGTTATCACCGTGCTGCTCATGTTGCCCATCGCTTCCGCCTCTGACGAGTCCGCTCCCTTCGTCGACGTGCTCTTTACCGCCGTATCAGCTGTATGCGTGACAGGTCTCACGACGGTGGACACAGCATCGTATTGGTCCCCCTTCGGGCAGGCTGTCATCGCGGCGGGCATCGTCGTCGGCGGCCTGGGCGTCATGACGCTGGCGTCTATCCTCGGCTTCGCGGTGTCCCGACACCTGGGACTCACCCAGCGCATGCTCGCCACCCAGGAGACCGGGACGGGAGCGATGGGCCAGATTTCCACGCTGCTCAAGGCCGTCATCGCGACCTCGCTGACCATGCAGGCGCTCCTGGCGGTCATGTTCCTGCCGCGTTTCCTCACCATGGGCATCGACCCCGCGCACGCCGTGTGGGACGCCGTGTTCATGGCCATCTCCGTGTTCAACAACGCCGGCTTCGTGATTCTGCCCGGCGGACTTGAGCCGCACGTGACCGACTGGTGGATGCTGGTCCCCATCATCCTGGGCACGACGGTGGGGGCTATCGGCTTCCCCGTCATCATGGATGTTGCGAAGAATCTGCGCGCGCCACGCCGCTGGCGCCTGCACACGAAGCTGACGCTGTCCACCTACCTGATCCTTGCGTTCATCGGCGCACTCGCCCTGGCCCTCACCGAATGGCACAACCCGGCGACGCTGGGGTCCGTGGACACGCCCTCGAAGATTCTCAACGCGATGCTCGCGGGCGTGAACTCGCGCTCTTCGGGTCTTTCGGCGTTGAACGTGGGGGCGATGCACTCACAGACACACTTCGTGCAGGACATCCTCATGATGATCGGCGGCGGCTCGGCGTCCACGGCGGGCGGCGTGAAGGTCACAACCTTCGCGGTGCTGGTCCTCGCCGTCATCGCCGAGGCCCGGGGTGACCGCGATATCGAGACCTTCGGGCGGCGTATCCCCACCTCGACGGTACGCCTGGCGGTTGCCGTGTCCCTGCTGGGCCTGGCGATGGTCGCTATCTCCGTGGTCCTGCTGTTGACCATGACGGATCACTCGCTGGACATCATCCTGTTCGAGACTGTCTCCGCGTTCGCCACCGTCGGCCTGTCCACGGGCGTGACACCCAATCTGCCGGTGGCCGCGAAGTATGTGCTGATTGCGCTCATGTTTGCCGGTCGTACCGGTTCGATGACGGTGGCCGCCGCTTTGGCCCTGCGCGAGCGTTCCCGCGTGATCCGTATGCCCGAGGAGCAGCCCATTATCGGCTGATGCCGCCTGCCAAACGGGGTGTCCCACACTGTTAGACACCACCACGCCCCAGTTTTACCGTCTGCTAGGCTAACTCGGGTAGCAGTCAGGCTGTTCGAAGGAGATACGTCATGGTTGACCGACTCGAAGTGACAAGGCAACAGTGGGACAAGTGGATCAAGGCGCTCACGGAGGGGGAGGATAGCGTCGTTGCCCGACTCAACAGGGCCGCTGACGCTATGTCGAAAACTGCCACTGAGCAGACCGAGAGCAAGTGGGGCACCGAGGACGGGCCCTCGGCCTTTGGCTCCAGGTACCAGAAGTACCTCTCAGCAGAGGCGACGGCATTGAAACAGATGGCCGCCAACGCCGAGAAATTTGCACAACGGATTGAGGACGCCCTCAAGAAAATCACTGGTAATGACGACGAGTCGCGCGCCTCTCTTGACAAGGTGATCGATGATCTCAACACCGAGATTAGTACAATCGACTCGGTCTACGAATCCGAGAAGATGAAGCGCTTCCGCGCCAACCCACAACTGGAATTGTCCGAGGCCACCAAAGATGTAGGCCCCTACTAACCAACTCCTCGCAGCAAAGCAACCACACGCAACGAAGTGGAAGGAACCTCCATGAAAAAACTGACCATAGGTCGATTGGCCAGGTGGGCGGCGTATGCTGTGGCGGCTGCGTGTTGTGTGGTTGGTGGTGTGAGCCCAGCCTATGGCGCAGGCGATCCTATCCCTGTTCCCAGAGTCACACCCACCCCGGTTCCCAGCTCACCGTTGTTGCCCGGACGCGAGATCTCTATCGGGGCAAAAGTGTCCCAGCATCGCGATGATTTCTCCGGAGAGGCAACCTACTTCACTAATCTCACCGTTACATTCTTCGCCGACGGACGCAGCGCCGATCTCACTGAGCAGGATTGTTCAGACCTGGTAGCTACCTTCTGGTCGGGCAGGAGCACCGACTACTACGTCAAGGCTGAGTACCTATCCAACTTGTGCATCATCACCGCTGACTACGCGCACGAGGCCCGCCACGCCTTCTACTCCCTGGACGAATCCGGCCACGTGCAAGTGCGTGCACCCCTGGTCTACCTCAACCAGATCGCTTCCTCCCTCGACAACGCCTCCGTCACTGAACTCGAAGTCCGTTTCACTTCTATTGACAACGCACGTTGTAACGCCGCCCCCTCCCTCGAGCATCTGGACGATCTGATTTCCAGTGATCCGAATGCTCCATCCCATTTGTCGTACTGCCAGTGGAAAACCAAAGAAGGGGCGACGATCCCCACCACCGACGATCCCCTGCTCGAAGGCGAGGTCGAACAGACCTTTTTCGATTATAAAGAAGGAACGGTCGGCCCGTTCATTGACCTGCCCGCCCCCATCAACCCCTTCACCATCCCCCCCACACAGGCCGACGAGCCCGCCTCGGACACCAGCGCGGACGCCACTTCCGAGTCAGCGTCTTCGCGCGGCCTGATCATCGCCGTGGGTGCGGGCGCCGCACTCCTCCTCCTGGCCGCCGCGGTGGGAATCACCTGGGCGCGGCGCCGCACAAGCTAACACACCAACAAGTGGGGGCCGCACCCATCAAGGGTGCGGCCCCCCGCCATCACTGAACCAACCACCACTCACCAGTCAGCATCAGCATCACGAGCAATCGGCTTGAGCTGATCAGCACTACCAGCAGCACCACCCATCATCTGAGCACCACGCTCCTCCAAGGCATCCACACGCACCACATCATACGCACGACGCCGCACCTGCCCCTTCTTCTCACGACGATCCCCAACACCGCCACGACCAACCGCAGCAGCACCGGAAGCGCCACGACCCGCAGCGCTCACACCACCACGACCAACCGCACCAGCACCGGAAGCACCACGACCACCAGCGACACCGCCACGGCCAGCGACACCGCCACGACCGCCAGCAGTACCAGAGGCGCCAGAACCCACCGGCGCCACACCACCACGACCAACCGCACCAGCACCGGAAGCGCCACGACCCGCAGCGCTCACACCACCACGGCCAGCGACACCACCGGAGGCGCCACGACCACCAGCAGAACCAGCACCGCCAGAACCCACCGGCGCCACACCACCGCGACCAACCACACCAGCACCACCGCCGCGGCCAGCACCACCAACAGCCCCAGCTACACCCCCACCAGGAAGCGCAGACGGACGCAACACACCACCGGCAGGAGCAACAGCACGCAACGCAGAACCAGACGCACCCGAAGCAAGCCCACCAATCCCAGCGAAACCACCACCATAAGACAACGCCGCACCAGCAGCACCAGCAGCAGAACCAGCCACCAACACACCACCAGCAATACGCGCACCACCACCCGCGGCAGAAGGAACAGCACGCCACGCCGGATCATTCACATTCAGCACATCAGCAGGCATATGCCCACCCACAGGACCATTCGGCGTCATCCGCTGATTCACCGGCGTCGTCGTCAAATCATAACGAGCCAAATCAGCCGGATCACTAATCGGATTCGACGCACTCCCAAGCTCCCCCGGAGCAGGAGACGTCCACTCACCACCCGCACCCGTGCCACTACGAACCGTCGGAACAAGACCACGACTCCCACCAGAAGACGCCGGACTCGGGCTGGGGGCTGATCCCGCATCGCCTTCGGCCCGCGGCTTCCACGCGTCAGGAACGTAGTCGTCCTTTTGATGTTGGAATTCGCTGACGTGTGAATCGGCTTCCTGATTGAGCTTATCGAGAATCGTCTGCGCTTCAGCTTCCCGCTTGTCGTTCTTTTGCTGTTCCAGAGCCGTCAAGTAAGCCGTGGGTTCCGTGTACTCGACCGTCTTACCATCGGCGCTCGTAAGCCTCAGGGGCGGATTCTGCTGACTGGCTGCAACATCCGACTCGCTCAGCAAGACAGGACTCAACTGCTCACCGTCGGTCACCGCAGTCGACATCGACTCACGGACCGCCAGATGGTGTGCCTTAGCCGTCGTGATCTTTCCTTGGTGTGTTTTCGCGGATTCGATGAACGACGATAGCCAACTGTCTGCACCAGTCTTGGTCTGCGACTCGCCGACGCTCAGGTCAACCACGAAGTCTTCGGAGGTTCCCTTCGCGTCCCCAACCTCCGTACGAGCCGTACCCGCACGCTCATCTTCCTCATAGTCCTCGGATGCCAGGGGCCTCGCAGTCAATCCGATGACTGCCTTCAAGCGCTCATACTTCGGCGATTCAACCACGACGCAACCTCACTTGCAGTCAGCAATACACAAACAATGGGAGCACCGGCCCCCGATAGACAATCGCCGCGGGGAGGGGACCCCTCGGTCCCCTCCCCGCGGCAATCAGGCGGAATCAGGAGCCGAAGCCATCAGCGTTACGAGCATCGGTAGCCTGAGCAGACTGGCGGGCTTCCGCAACCGCAGCGGCGACACCGGTGAGGATTTCGACGATACCGTCCATACCCTCGGTCCATTTTGCCTTGGACGCGTCGTAGGCGCGCTTCGCCTGGCCATCCCACGAACTCTGCAGCTGCTTCAGCTCGGAGTCCATGTCCTCCAGCTTCGTATTCAGTTTGTTGACACCGGCCCGCATGTCGGCGACAGCCTGATCGATCTGGCCGTAGTTGTAAAGAATGTCAGCCATGACAGTATCCCTTTCCTAGTCTCGACTACAGACCGTAGCGGACTTTGTACTTGTTCAGCGCGGCCGACTGCTCGGCCTCGTTAGCCTGCGACGCAGAGTCAGACGAACGCAGCGCGGTGTGCAGCTCGGTGAGAGCCGACGTAACCTTGCCGGCCTCGGTCTGCCACTCCGCCATGACGTTCTGGAATGCGACAGCCGCTTCGCCCTGCCACGAACTGCCGATACCCGACAGCTTCGATTCCAGGTTCTTCAGCGTCGATTCAATGTCGCTCTGCGACTGCTCGATGGTTGTCGCTCCCTTGAGTAGCGCACCATCAAGAGCCTTCTGATCGGTCATTATTCCTCCCAGATCATCTGTGAAAGAGCGCTCCAACGGTGGAACCGCCCTTCTGACAAGCCCAGTCTAACCACACATACGTGCAAAAGTCCATGAACTTGAGACAGGTTTTTGACAAAGTTCGACCGTCTTGCAGAGGTATGACAGCTTGCCCCAGACACCACAAACGGGCAGACTAGGAACACAACAACCCGGAGGAGACGATGGCCCAGAGCACGCATACCGCCGCTGCACTCACTCCACTGACAGTCACCTTTGATGAACAAACGGTCGATCTGTCGGTTCCTCAGTTGTCTCCGCTGGCGGAGCTTATTCCCACGATTTTGCGCAGCCTCGGACGCATGGACGTGTACGGCGCGTCCGCCGGGTTCACCGTCTCAACATCCTCAGGACAGGTCCTCGACCAGTCCCTGTGTCTTCGCGACCAGGGCGTGCGCGCAGGGGCAGCCCTGACGCTCGAGCGCGCCGGGCAGGGCCGAGAAGACCAGCGCTTTGACGACCTCGTCGAGGCCGTTGGAAGTGCCGTCGAAACCACCGTCGACCCGTGGACCCCCCTCGACTCCCTACAGCTCTCGGTCTACGCATCCGCTGTCTTCGTCGGCCTGGCCAGCGCCCTCCTCGTCTCCGCTTCGACCCATGGGACGTCACTCCTGGGCGCTGATTCCTCCTTCGACGGGGTCCGTCTCATCGCCTATCCGATTATCGGCATCGTCGGTGCCCTCCTCCTCACCGGCACCGCTGCCGTCGTCTCGCGCAGGCTCGAGCACTCCTCCGTCGCCGTCCTGGCTGGCTGCGCCCCCGTCCTCCTCGCCTGCGCGAGCGCCGGCGCCCTACCGGCCGGCCCCTGGACCACCTCCGGCGCCCTTGCCGCGGGAGCCGCCCTCACCATCGGCGCCCTGTGTCACCTCGTCCTTCCTGGGAAGCTGCGTGCAAGCGGCCTATGCCCCGCCATCGTCGGTGTCACGTTGAGTTCCTTCAGCCTGTTTTCGGGGGTCCTCGGCATGAGCGCCGCCCGCGTGACAGCACTGCTCAGCGCGCTCCTTCTCCTGATCTGCCTGGCTATCCCGTGGCTCGCCATGGCCTCGGTCCCCGTGCGCGTGACCGGCCCCTCCGCAACCGCCCACATCGACCCCCGTCAGATCGGCAAATCCGTCTCGATGGGTGTCGCCCTGTCCGTGTCTATCCGGCTCGGCACCTGCCTGAGCCTGATCATCCTGGCACCGATCCTGGCCTCGTCCATGGAAGGCGTCATCCTCTGCGCGCTTATCGGCACGGCCCTCATGCTCTCAACCCGCTCGATCCGCTCGCGCATCGAAGTCCTCATCGGCGTCATCTCCGGCATGGCCATCCTCTCGTGGGCAGCCTTCGCAGCCGCGCTCCTGGCGCCCACGACCGCACTGCTCGTGCTCGTCACTTCCCTGGCCGGAAGCCTTCTCGTGCTTGCCATGAACGTCGTGACCCCAAAGGTTCGGCCGTGGCTCTCGCGCACCGCCGATACCTTCGCCACCCTCATCATCGTCGCCATCCCGCCCTTCGCCCTCTACATGTGGGGAATGTAATGGCATCAAATAAGGACATCCTCGAAGCCCAGCGCTACAACAGGCGTCGCCTGATCACCTCCTTCGTCGCGGGCTCGCCCGACGGCAAAGAGGTCGAGCCGCAAGCCCCGACCCGCCCCTTCATCGTCGGCGTCTCACTCGCACTCGTCATGCTGCTGGTCAGCGTCGGCCTGCGATTCCTCTACTCGACCGCCGACTCCTCACAATCCTTCGGCCTGGCGATCGTCTCCAGCTCCGGCGCCCGCTACTACCTCCAAGACGGACAGTGGCACCCGATCACCAACCGGACCTCAGCGCGCCTCCTCGGCGATTCTTCGACCGGCACGATGAAAATCTCCACCTCCGACCTGAGCAAATACAGCCAGGGGCAGGCGCTCGGCATCCCCGACGCGCCCGAGGACGTGCCCTCCAGCGCCGACCACATGACCGCCGACTGGACCAGCTGCGCCATCTCCGAACACACCTTCACGTGGATCGGCAACTCCTCGCTCCTGTCGAGCAACGGCCTACACAGCGCCCGCAGCGCCTACGTCACCCCCTCCGGGAGTTCCGACTCCTTCATCGTCGCAGGATCATCCAAGTTCCGTATCCCCGGCAGCGCCAGCGACATCGTCGCGCGCCTGCGCATCGGCACCTCCCCCATCTCCGTGGACCCCAACTGGGTGTCTCTCTTCGACGACGGTCCCGACCTGACCACATGGGGTGTGGCAGAACCGGGTGGCGCCATGGCCTCGTCCCCCCAGAACAACGCCTCACTGCGCCAGGGCAGCGTCATCGCCGTGAAGGATACGGGTAGCACCACCTACTACGTGCTGGTGGCCACCGGGCACGCCTACCCGCTGTCGCCGCTGGCCGCCGCCCTGTACGAGGGCACGACCGCTGCGCCCAACGGCACGATCGAGGGCGCTTTGACCCTCCAGCCCAGCGCGTTCGCGCAGTCCTTTACGGTCGCCAAGACCGACGTGGAGCCCTCGCCCTTCCCCGACGAGTGGTCGCAGCTGGAGGGCCTGTATCCCTTCGACTCAGACTCGACGGCAGCCGACAGCGACGACCCCAAGGTCATTCGCGTGCGCGACCAGGTTCCCTGCGCGACCCTGGAGCGCGCTCAGGGCAACGCTGACAGCAAGCAGCCCTCCGGGTCGGCCCACGCGACCCTGACCGTGATGTCGCAGGACAGTGCTCGTCGGGCCTCGTGGAACCTGGACCCCACGGCCGACGTCCCGACCTCCTTCTCGCCCGGGGCCGCCCTGGTGGCCTCCGGTTTCGGCACGCTCGCGCAAGGATCCAGCAACGGGCAGACCGAGGCTCCGCTGACCTTTGTCTCCGACCTGGGCCAGCGCCACTCCCTCGGCGAGGACCAAAACGATACCCTCCGACGGCTTGGCTGGAACGCGGATTTCATCCAACGGGTCCCCGAGCAATGGCTGGAGCTGATCCCGACCGGCGTTGAGCTGTCGAACCGAGCCGCCCGCCGGGAGGTCGCCGGTGGGGGCAGCTCATGAGCCGCGCACGGCCCCGCAGGAAGCCCCGGCTCCTGGACGCGCGGGCGACGCGAACGCTGCGCGCGGGTGCCTGCCTCCTCGCGGGCGCCAGCCTGGTACTGAGCGGTCCAGCCCCCGCGCGCGCAGAGGTGCGGGTGCGTGCGGCCGATGCTGCCTCCGGCGGCTGCCTGACCAGCACCGACTACATCGCCACCTACGCGCAGACGGCGGACAAACGCCTCGATCTCGATCGCGCATGGGCCATCACGAAGGGCGACAACGTGACCGTCGCCGTCGTCGACTCGGGTATCAGCCCGGCCAGTAAGCATTTCTCCCCCGTGGGCGCCGCAACCGACCGCGGCGAGGATTCCTCCCGTTTCCCCTCGGGCTCCATCGTTTTGCCCGGCCTGGACCTCGTCAGCACCGGCGGAGATGGCCGCACCGACAACTACGGTCACGGCACCCAGGTCGCGGGCATCATCGCCTCCCGGCTCCTGCCCGAGCAGTCGGCACTCGAAGGCGTCGCGCCGCGCGTCGCCCTGCTGCCGGTGCGCGTCTACGACACTTTCAACGAAGACCCGCAGAAGGGACCCACCGGCCTGGATGCGGCGACGACCGCGAAAGGCATCGAGTGGGCGGCCAGCCAGGGCGCTCAGATCATCGTCGTCCCGCAGTCCCAGCCCACGCAGGACGCTCGCCTCGACGAGGCCGTGGCGTCGGCAACCGCTCAGGGGTCCCTCGTGGTCGCATCGGCTGGCAACGCAGACTCCCAGATCGTTCAGCAGTACGGGACCGACACCGTTCCACGCTACCCGGCCGCGCACCCGCAGGCCCTGGCCGTGACCAGCGCGACGGGCGGCGTGCCCGACGGCGGGCAGGTTTCGGGCGTTCACGTCAATATCGCGGCTCCCTCGATCTCGTCGCTGACCACGGCCGTGCCCGGCGGGGACTGCCTGACCGGCGAGGCCAACAACGTCGCGACCGGTTCGTCCTCCTTCGCGGCCGCGTACGCCGCGGGGGCAGCCGCCCTGGTGGCCTCCGCCCACCCCGACGAGACGCCCGCCATGTGGAAGTGGCGGCTTGAGGCCACGGCTCGGCGCGTGAGCCCGGCCAGCTCGACGACCACCGTCGGCTGGGGCATGATCAACCCCTACGCTGCCATTACGGTGGCCGCCAACGCCCGCATCGACGGCCCCATCAACCCCTTGACCGGCACGAGCGGCGCAGACACCGCGCCCACGCTGCCGGTCACCGAGCACGCCTCGGGGGCTCAGGCGCGCACGCGCGCCAACCTCACCGTCATCGGCATCGCGCTGGGCAGCGCGACCTTCCTGGGGAGCCTCGTCGTCCTGTCCTGGCTGCGCAAGCCGGGCGGCTCGACGCGCTGACGCGGGCCGGCCAAGGCCTGCTCGACCCGTTACTCGACGGCGACGCAGATGCTCACAGGCTGAGACTGTAGGCCGGAGGCCGACACGACGGTTCGCACGGTCAGGCAGTTGTCCCCTCCGTGCGCGGCGGGCAGGGTGACGGACGCGACGGGGCTTGATGCGGCCATCGGTGCCTCGCCCGGGCGATCGAGGCGGTATTGGAACGCCAGGTCCTCGCTTGCGTAGTTCGGATCGGGCGGCGCGGTCCACGTCCACACGATGGATTCGCCCTCCAGACGCCCGTTCAGGCCGCTCGGCGCAGTCGGCGGGACCGTCAGGTCTGCGGGATCGTCCCCGTTGGCGCTCGGGGAGTCAACGGGATCGATACGAACCGACTGGCCCCCACCGGTCAGCATCGCGACGACGAGGCCGGCGGCCGCGACCGCTGCGATCACCGCGAGCGTCACGACGGCCAGGAACGGCACGGAGCGCCCCTTGCGTTCCGCCTCCCCCTCGAAGGACGTCGCCGCCGCTCGCCCCGTCGACTGGTTGCGCGGGTGGTGCCACGAGTCCGCGACCGGGACGACGCCCGACTCGGAGAAGTCAAAGCCCCCGCCCGCCCGGACGGTATGCTCCTGCGCGGCCGATGTGACGCGCAGTTTCGTGCCCTGCTCATCGGGCTTCGTCGGAACGGGGTAGCCGCTGTGCCCGGCGATGCTGGGTTCCGTCGGACGAGGAATGGGAGCCTCCTCGCGCACCTCAATGGGCGTTTCGGGAAGACCCATGAGCGTCTGGATACCCTGGAGCGACTGGGCGAAGGCCAGCGCGGTGCGCAGGCGGCGCGCGGGGTCCACGTTCATCGCAGCCCGAAGTACCAGGTCCAGTTCCTCGGGGGCGTCGGCGCGCCCGATGGAGCGCAGGCGCCCGGAACGCACGCGCATCGCGACCGCGACCGTCGAGTTATCCCCGATCGGGTCTTCGAAGGGGCTGCGCCCCACGAGCAGGGTCCACAGCGAGGCCCCCAGTGCCCACACGTCCTGCGACGGGTCCGCGGGGGCGCTTCCGTCGTGCTGCTCGGGCGGCGCCCACATGACGGAGAAGCCCTCCAGGCCGCCGTCCCTGCCCTCGCCGATGCGCGCGCTCACGCCAAAGTCGGTGAGGACAGGCGACTGGTAGGAGTCCAGCATGATGTTGCCCGGCTTAATGTCGCGGTGCACGTAGCCCATCCGATGCAGCATCTCCACGCCCGAGGAAATGCGGATGATCAAATCCAGCGCCGCGGGCACGTCCATCGGATGAGCACGCACCTGATCGGCGATGTTCGTCACCGGGCAGTACTCCATGATGAGGAATTCGCGCCCGTCATCCAGCGCACCCACGCCGTGCAGATTCACGATGGTCGGGTGGCTGGACACGCGGGCCATCGCGTCGGCCTCGTGGCGAATCGCCTCGTTTCCGCCCTCCACATTCGAGCGCGCAATCTTGATGGCGACGTCACGCGACGGAACCTGCTGGTGATACAGGTGAACGTCCGCGAAACCGCCCGACCCGAGCGCACGAATCCACCGGAATCCCTCGATGCGCGGGCCGGTTCCCACCACTCCTGCACGCGTCACGACTTACTCCTCACGCTCGATGGGCGCCACTGGGGGCCACCCGCGTCCTCCCCGTCATCCAGCAGCTCGGCCGGGCCTCGTCTCTCCTGGCTTCCGGTCGGCTTCAGGCGCCACTTGCGCGCCAGCGAACGCAGCGAGAAGCGACGCCTCAGGCGCACCCACATGCTCGCGGACGACGCCAGCGAGCGCTTGAGGTGATCCACGTCCGCCCACGCCGACTCGGCCTCGGCCCGCTGCCCGGCCTCGGCGGCGAAATCAGCGACGTCCGCGCGCCTGGCGATCGCCACCGTCATCGGCACGCTCTCACGGAACATCGTCCAGCCCGGGATCAGGTCGCTTCCCGGGGCCTGGGCGCCCTCAGGTCGGTCGCCCGCAGACTCGCCGTCCTGCCCCTCGCGCAGCTTCCAGAACGAGGCCAACGCCCAGGCGGTTTCCTGACGCGTCTGGTCGGCGCGCACGCGCACGCCGGCGTCAAGTGCCATGTCGACGACCTCATCCCAGGAGCCCACGAGGGCGACGCCGGGCGAGGCCTTGCGACGCACGCGGGTTCGCCTGGCCTTGAGCGCCACGATGAGCACGAAGGGAAGAATCAGCAGGATCAGCGAGCCGGCCGTGGTGCCGATGAGGAGCCAGGGGACGCCCGCGGGCGGCGGTTCCTTGGCGGCCACGTCCTGGTCGCGGCTGACCGGGGGCAGCTCGACGGGTTCCTCGGGTGGCTCTGGCGGCTGGAGCACCTGAGGACGCGGCGAGTTCTTCTTCGTGTGCGACTCAGACTCCGGCACCCGATCCTTGTCGGGTGTCGGGTCGAACACGGCCCAACCGATGCCCTCGAACTCCATCTCCACCCACACGTGCATGTCCGAGCCGAGGAGCGTCATGCTCTCGGTCGGCTCACCCTCCGGGTAGGCGCCGATGACGACCCGCGCGTTCCACCCGAGCTGGTGGAGCATGAGGGCCATGAGCGCGGCGTACTGCTCGTCGTCGCCGATCAGCTCCCCGGTGCCAGAGACCATCGATGACAGGCGGTTGAGGTTGTGGCCGGGGCGCGACTGGTCGGTATTCTCGGTCAGGTAGAAGCCCTCGTTGTGCAGGTAGCGTTCGATGGCACGCGCCTTTTCAATGGGCGTCGAGGAGGATCCCACGATGGAGGCCATGAAGCTGTCGAGGCCGCTGGGGTAGGGCTCTTTCGTGTCCGAATGGAACTTCATGGGCGTAGCCCCCGCGAACTGGGAGTCCGTGGGGACGACGGGCGCGTCGGCGCGCACCGTGACCGCCTGCGGCTGCGCGGGAATACCCGTCGTCAGGGCGGCGTTCGCCCACATGTCAAAGCGCAGGCCCTCCTGCTGCGTGCGCGCGTTCTCCCCGCCGAACGTCACCTCACGAACGTCACCGGCCACGGGAACCCACGGGCCGACGATGCCCGCGGTCTCGATTGTCGCAGTGAACTCCCCGTCGCTCAGACCGGAAGGGGTGCGCGGGATCGTGGAGCCCACCGCCACGTAGCCGTTACGCACGTTGACGGATTGTGTCTTCCCGTCCTCCGCCGCCGCGGTCAGCACCGAAATCTGGCTCTTCGGCGCACTCATCGTGAAGGTCGTCCCGTCGTACACGTCCAACGCCGCCAGACGGATACGCGTGCGCGCGGGCAAGCCACTGACCGTCATGACGGTCTGCTCGCCCAGGTCCTTCTTGTAGTGGCGGAACGCCGACAGCGGCGACGGGTACTGGCGCACGTTAAACGGCGGCTCCACCAGCTCGCGCGCCACGATGCGTCGCCCGCTCGGTCCCCACGCGTCCGTCACCGGCAGCGCCACGCCCACCGCGAGGACGATCATCAGCGACGCGGCCAACAGGCGCCGAGAACGGAACACAGCCTGACGGGATGCGCCGCGCGCCGACACGGTCGACGCACTAGCCTCGCCATGGCCTCGTCGATTGACGGACACGTCCAGGCCCAGGGAGAGGCGCTGATGCGCCGAGGCCCACGTCAGCCACAGGAACGCGCCCGCACACCACACCATGAACGGCCACACGGGCGGCACGAGGCCCGAGGGACCGAAAGCCAAGCCGACGATGCCCATGAGCGCAACCGGGAGGATACCCAGGAGCGGGCGCCCCCAGCGCACCGAGACGAGGCCGGCGCCGAGCGCGCACAAAAGACCGGTTATCCAGGGAACCAGAGCGGGTCCCACATAGGAGGAGGCGGGCGGCGTCAGCGTCAGCAGGTCTTTCCAGGAGCTGACCGCACCGCGCACGAGCGTCAGCAGCGTATCCGTCGTCGGCACGACACGCCAGCGCACCGTCGCCGGCAAGGCGACCGGCCCACCCACGAGGAAATAGCCGAGGAGGACGGCCGCCAGCGTGGAGAGCGTGTCCCACGACCAGCGGGTCGAGGCAGCGGCAATCAGCAGGCCTACGACAACGCCCGCGCCGGCCGCAGTGAGGCCGACCCAGGACCCGAACACGGCCTCGTGCGTGAGGACCGGCCCGGTGAAAAGCACAGCGAGCACCAGGAAAGACGGCAGCGGCAGCGAGGGCCTGGCCCGACGCAGATCATTCGCAGTCACCGGATATCACCCACCAGGTGCGCCAGATCGCGCAGCGACGGGCAATCGTAGAGCACGCCGCCCTCCAGGCGACGCCGACGCGGACGCCGCTTCGGGTTGATGCGCAGCACCTGCACGGTCACGTCCCTGGGGGTGACCTGGGCGAGGTGCGCGGCCTCCGCGTCGCTGACCGACGGAGGCGCGACGATACTCACGTACGAGGCCGACGGACGGGCTGCGTAGGCGCGGCGAGCCAGGGCAGTAATGTCGTCGCGCCCGCTCATCGGCAGGGACGACAGAGCGTCAAGCATGGCACCCGCATTCGTGGCGGGCACCCACGTCTTGCCAGCAGCGAAGGACACCGTGCGCGACGCCGAGATTCCAGCCAGGGCCAGCGATGCGGCGACCGACACCCCGTCCTCGAAGGAGTCGCGGTCCCACGACGAGCGCGACGTGTCGAGCACGATGAGGTGGTGAGAGCGGTGGGTCTCCTCGTACTGGCGCACGATGAGCTTGCCCAGGCGCGCCGTGG
>ERZ772974.1563-NODE-1563-length-14838-cov-3.716228_pt1 | contig 14838 bp, 10 predicted proteins | sample MGYA00580671_ERZ772974 | MGnify/ENA primary metagenome ERZ772974 (study PRJEB29015, sample SAMEA2738065) | human oral metagenome | biome: human oral; feature: human-associated habitat; material: saliva | place: China | collected 2218 ... | reverse complement strand
ACATCTATCCATTCTACGGATCAGACGCCTCTGCAGCCATGAGTGCAGGAGCAGAAGTCAAGCATGCTCTGTTAGGTGCCGGCATCGAATCCAGCCATTCTTATGAGCGAACCCATATCGATTCGGTTTTCGCGACAGAGCGCATGGTGGATGCTTATCTAAGGAGTGGCTTGGTGGAGTGAGCAATCAAATTTTTAAAAAATCATCTGAAACGCTTGCATAAAATTGTAAGTTGTGAGATATTATTATATAGAATTACTTTAGGTTAAAAGGGAGAAAATGAAAGTAGTTTGTGTGGATTCTTGTATCCGTTCTAGGGCGTTTGGGATTGACATAGCTCTCCGCAATCGATTTGAACTTTTTGAAGGCATGAAAGTGCCTTATGAATTGTGGGTTTCTGAAACGGATACAGATATATATGCTAATGCCTCTTCTAGACAGCTTGTGCTGGATAGTTATGAAGCCTTGGGCATTGATAGAACCAAGGTTCGTTTTCTGGGCTTAGAATTAGCTGGTAGGAGCCTGCAGGAGTTTGCTGAGGAGGAGCTTGAGCCAGAAGACTGGCTGATGATGGAACGTTTGGATATTCCAGAAAATATTCTCTTGAGACGTGTACAAGATTTTCATGTAGCGCGCGTCCTTCATCAGGATCACATGATAGCCCTCGGACAAGAGTTAAATAAAAAGGTCATGGGCTGGCTTGACCAAGATGTTTTAGACTGTTTGATTTTGGTTGGAGAAGGTCAGGAGGCCTATCTGCCTCAAAAGATGAGGGAAAAGGCCCTCTTTATCCCAACTACCTATGCAGATCAAGTGCTCCAAAATCCAGGAGAGAGAGTCTTTGATCCAAAGGATATTCGCTTGGTGACAGTCAGTCGTTTATCTGAGGAGAAAAACGTTCTATTATTGCTGAAAATCATGGCTTTATTGAAATTTAAAGGTCATAGGCAGTTTACTCTTGACATCTATGGAGATGGTCCAGACATGGCCATGCTACAAGATGTAGTCCAGCTCAATGATTTGGAAGATATGGTTCATTTTAAGGGCTATCACTCTCAGGTGCCTTATCAAGCTTATGATGCCTATATTAGCAGCTCCTTATCGGAAGCCTTTGCGACATCGCTCTATGAGTCTCTGGTCAATGGCTTGCCTCTGATAGGTCTGGATGTGCGTTATGCCAATCGAGCTTATATTAAGCATGGAGAGAATGGCTGGCTGATACCGCAAAATGACGCTAATCAATATATTGCCTATCTGGAGCAATTTAGCCAATTTGGAGAAAAAGAATGGAGGGGATTTTCGGAAAAATCCAAAGAACTTGCCTATCGTTATAACAAAGAATTACTAGTCAATCTATGGGAAAAAGTTTTTAAAATTTCAAAAATAGGAGATTAAAAGAAGAATAATATGAAAAAGACTTTAGGGAAAAAAGTAGAACTGGGAATGAAATTAGTCCCAATTCCTCTGTCTTTACTGCTTGCTGGGACAATGGCAGTGACTGTGCAGGCTGAGGAGGTAAGTAGTGAAACAGAGGGGAATCAAGTCCAAAATAACCAAGCGACTCCTCCTGTCAATCAAGAATTGCCAAATGATGGGACAATCAAAAATACACCAGCAGAGGGACCTTCTGGTCTGACTATCTCAGAAGAAGGAGAGAAGGGAGCAGCCCAAGTCACGCCTGAAATCAAACAGTTAGCTCAAGAATTTTATGACTATCATACTCAGGAAGAGAGCTATGAAATAACTAAGGCTGCAACCATGACATCTGTCATGCCAGAGATACAGTCGGTGGAGCAAATAGAAGAAGCAGCTAAAAAGTATGATCATGCTTATGCGATCCGTAAGATGGATGGTGTCTTTAAATACATTAACTTAAAGGAAGTTGAAAATTTAAATCTAGTCAAAGATGAGGATTTTAGACAAGTTCCATCAAAAAGAGTATCTAGTTGGGATTCATTTATTCAAAATAATACAGCACTCTTCTTTTTGAATAAGTGGGAGTCTATATTCAATCCAAATCCAACACCTGAAGAAGTTGCTAAGATACCAAAAGCCATCATTCCGCGTTCTGAGTTGGATTTGACTGACGAGGGAACCTTTCCTACAAAGAGATTTTTGGAGATGAGACTATGGGGTTACTCAGGTTTAACATTTGAAGAGGCATTTTCTAGAAAGTATTTACCTGAGTCAGATAATAGAGTATTATCTATGAAAGAGATTAAGGAGATTATCCTCACCAGCCCTGCATTCTTTCAAATTCAAGCAGTCGCTGAGGATAATATTTATTATATGAACCCTTTCTTTCAAAAACTGTTTATCAATGGAAAGGAAGTTGAAGATGTTTATGGTAATTTTCCAGGAAAAAAATTCTTATTCTTAATAGATTCAAGAGAAAATGATACGTATAAACTTCGTTTTCAATCTTTTGATTATAACTCTCGATATCCTGTAGGATTTGCGTCTTTAGAATGGAAAAATCCTGAAACATATGATATTGTTAAGAATATTTTGACAAAATATAATCTAGTTGAAAAGCCTTGGGTACATATTGATTGGCTGGGTAAAAATCCTTCTCTAGAGAGACCTTGGTTTGGTAAGGATAATATCAAGACCTTCCACTATAGACTATATCTTATGAAACCTAATGATAAGACCCGCTATTATCTTGATCGAGACTATACGATTGATATCGCAGGAGTTCCTAATATTGCTGAAACACCAGATGGTGGCTTCAAGTTTATAGAAGATACTATCCTTGGTGGTGGAGAGACAACAGGTGGTTATAAAACTGATCAAGGAGAGCTAGACAAACTTTTCAGAACGGTCAAAGCTGAAGGTTTCGTCTTTAAACTTTCAGATGTTAAGAAGGTTAATGAGAGAGAGATCGGACCGGGCAAGGTTCTTGTCCGCTACCAAGACGAGCAGGGGCATTCTATTGCTAACCCTATTACGGATGAGAAGCCGGGTAAGACTAGATACACAGTCAGTCCTAAACCTCTAATTTCCTATAATAACAAGCTCTATACTTATAAATCTCGGCTAACTGCCTATGATGCTGAATCGGGAGAGTATGAAGCAGGAAGAACCAAAGAAATCGTCTATGAGTATGAACTCAGCCAGTTCCAGCTTCCAAATGATGCACCAAGTGAAGACAAGCCCATCATGGAAATGACCCGCTTTGTAGATGAATCGGGTCAAGAGCTATCAGATCCAGAGCGCGGTTTAGTAGCTTCTAAGACTATCGCTGGCTATGACTTCCAGTCTAGCAGTGATAAGGACGGCATTCGCACGCATGTCTATCGCGCCAGTGTGCACGAAGTACCGACAGACGCACCAAGTGAAGACAAGCCAGTTTTGGAAATGACTCGTTTTGTAGATGAATCAGGTCAAGAATTATCAGATTCTGAACAAGGTTTAGTGCCATCTAAGAGAATTTCTGGCTATGACTTTCAGTCTAGCAGCGATGAGGATGGCATTCGAACTCATGTCTATCGAGTAAGTGTGCATGAATTACCGTCAGACGCTCCAAGTGAAGAGAAACAAGTTTTAGAAATAACCCGCTTTGTAGATGAATCAGGTCAAGAGCTGTCAGACTCTGAGCACGGTTTGGTAGCGTCTAAGACTATTGCCGGCTATGATTTCCAATCCAGCAGTGATGAGGACGGCATTCGTACGCATGTCTATCGTGCTAGTGTGCACGAAGTACCAACAGATGCACCAAGTGAAGAGCGCCCAGTCATGGAAATGAGTCGTTTTGTAGATGAATCAGGTCAAGAATTATCAGCCCCAGAGCGCGGTTTAGTAGCTTCTAAAAGTATCGCTGGTTATGATTACCAGTCCAGCAGTGATGAGGATAGCATTCGCACGCATGTCTATCGTGCTAGTGTGCATGAAGTGCCGTCAGACGCTCCAAGTGAAGAGCGCCCAGTCATGTCGATGACTCGCTTTGTAGATGAAACAGGTCAAGAGTTATCAGCCCCAGAGCGTGGTTTGGTGGCGTCTAAGACCATCGCTGGTTATGACTTCCAATCCAGCAGCGACGAGGACGGTGTTCGCACTCATGTCTATCGCGTCAGTGTGCACGAAGTACCGAAAGATGCTCCGGTTGAGGACAAGCCATCTATCGAAATCACTCGCTTTGTAGATGTAGAAGGAAGACCTTTAGCAGCAGCTGAATTCGGTTTGCTTGATGCTAAGACTATTGAGGAGTATGGTTTTGTTTCAGTGTCAGATGCCAATGGCGTTCGTACTTATGTTTACAAGCCAAAAACGCACATTCAGACAGCTTTGGGGACAGAAACATCTGAGCAGAAGAGTCCTGCAAGGGTTGAAAACTCTGAGACTAGTCCGGTTCTGTCTCGAGTGTCCAAACACACATTACCAAATACAGGTAGTGCACCTTCATCATTCTTGGGAGCAGCAGTCGTTAGCCTTTTGGCTTCCTTTGGCTTACTACATTCTAAGAAAGAAAGAAGAAAAAAATAAGGCCAATTCGGTCTTATTTTTCTTTTTCCATATGTTTTCTGTGACTTATCTAGCACTCCAAACACTGACTGATTTTTCCTCCACAGGAAATTCTCCCCAGCCTTGGTCGTCAATAGTTACGATTTGAGAGCTGTTGCCTAGATAATCGCTGAATTCTCTGCCAGCCCATTCTAGACCGATTAGCATGGATTTGCTAGCGGCTTGAGCATTGCTGATAAGGACAGCGATTGGCTGACCATCGTGCTTACCTTGACGAGTCCAGCCGATACAGTTGGCATCGTCGAAGTAGTCGGTTTGCTCACCATAAGCCAGATTGAGACGGATGTCTAGGAGTTTATCCAGTATCTCTTGAAAGCTCTCTTGTGCAAATTCTCCGCTAATGCCATAGTAGTCTCCATAAAAGACGCAGGGCAATCCGGCTTCTCTTAGAAGTATAAGAGCATAGGCGGCTGGTTTGAACCATTCTTCGATAGTAGACTCCAAAGCCTGACCTCTCTGGGTATCGTGATTGTCCACAAAGGTTACAGCCGATTCGGGATGATTTTTTGCAAGTGTTTGATCAAAAATAGTTCGCAGGTCATAGTCTGCTCCAGATTTGCTGGCATCAAATAAATTCTGATGGAGCTTGACATCGACTAGGTCAAAGCGATAATCAATATTTTCTAGATAATCGTTATTAGCTGTCTCGTCACTATTCCAAAATTCCCCAAAGACATAGAAATCATCGCCGTATTTTTCAGTAATATCTCGGATGAAATTCTTCATAAAGAAGGAATCAATATGCTTAACAGCATCTAAGCGAAAGCCATGTACACCAGTGCTTTCAATAAACCAATGAGCCCAGTCGTAGAGATTTTGGATGACTTCGGGGTGCTTGAAATCAATATCCGCATACATGAGATAGTCGTAGTTGCCATTCTCGTTGTCCACTAGCTCATCATCTGCCCAACCTTTATTGTCCCCTTGGATGAGAAAAATGCCTGACTTGTTGTTTTTGGCATCATAGTCAGTACCGGTGAAGTGGTACCAGTGCCATTCGAAGTCATTATAGGCTTTTTTGCGGCCTGGGAAGACAAACTTAGTCCAGCCTTTGATCTCGAAAGGTTCTGACAAGATCTTTGTGCGGTCGTTAGGATCAACTTCAACAACGGTAAAGCGCTCTTTATAGTCAGCTGCGGCCTTGTGATTGAGGACAACATCCGCAATCGCTTCGATGCCGTTCTGTCCAAGCACCTCAATTGCTCGGAGGTATTCTTCTTTCAATCCATACTTGGAGCGTACGGTTCCTTTTTGGTCAAACTCTCCTAAATCAAAGAGGTCATATACGCCATATCCGACATCATTAGAGCTGGTTCCCTTGAAAGCCGGCGGCATCCAGACCTTGCGAATTCCTTTCGCTGCTAAGTTAGGTGCGTCTTCTGCCAAGCGATTCCAATGCTGACCGTCATCTGGCAGATACCATTCAAAATACTGCATTAAGGTTTGGTTTTCCATATAAATTCTCCTCTTCATTCTCACTGATTGGCTTTATTGTACCAAAAGAAGCAGAAAGGCGCAAACGTTTGCGTCTTTCTGCTTCTATAGATATTTTGACATTTCCATAGATAAAAGATAGAATAGATTGAAATAAAAGCGCTTACATAGTATAATGGGCTTATTATAAAAGATTTTATCTAAGGAAAGGTGTCTTTATGAGAAAGAAAAGACTAGTTACATTACTCTTACCAAGTTTGTTACTTGCACCTTTGGTATTGGCGCAAGCTGTTCAGGCGGATGAGGCGACTCAAGCTAGTAGCGAGCGCACGGACAATCTCAAGACAGAAACAGTTGCAAAGGCTTCTGAAACTGGCTCTCAGGATCAACAATCAACGGCAGTAGAAACTGCAAGTCAGACTTCTTTAGAAGAACCGGTTTCGGAAAAGCAAGAAAAGGCACCACTTGTGCCTGATGAAGCAGCACCTAGCCTTAGCCAAGCGCAGGAGCAGGAGCTTCTGGCTCTGGCTAAAGATGTCAGCTCAGCGCCTTCCGCTGGCTCAACTGCTGTGAAAGGCCAAGATTTGTCTGCCTATACTGGCGGCCTTTCAAACCCTTCCCTCGCTGATAAGGAAATAACCCTGCAAGAGGCTGTAGATGAATTGCTCAAATGGGCAGCAGTCAGTGATTCTCAGTTGGGCAGCAGTGCAGAGGACAGAGCAAATCTTGCAAAGAGTCTGGGGATGATTGAAAAAGAAGCTGATTTGACAGCCAGTGTCCAGGGAGCCAATCTGCAATCTATGTATTCGGTTGCCAAGCGACTGCATGATGCTTATCGCTCTGAAAAGAAAGTGCCCCTCTTTTTGAATGGTCGTTCACAGCCAATTTTTCCATATAGTAGTGGTGAAGATAGATATGAGGAGTATACTTATGAAGGCAGTGAGATTGTTCGTTTCCCTGTCTATGTAGAGACTGACCACGATACGGATGGTGACGGTAAGCGAGATTTGGTCAAGGCTATTGTGCAGCTTCCTAAAGCAGCTGCTAAGGGTGATTATAAGGCTGCGACAATTTTGGAAGCCCGGCCTTATGTCGCTGGAACCTTAGATGAAGACCATGTGACACTGGAAAGTCTCAATCTGCCGACAAACGGTTCTTATGACATGAAGAGCCTCCGTAATCAGCCATCTAAGCGCCAGCCAGTTTCTAGTATGAGCAGTATTGATGCAGCAAAAAGAGCATTGTCATCGGATTGGTATTACTACAGTCCTTATGAGGCGATCTATGACTATGAAAACTTGAACTGGTATGATTATTTCCTCGTCCGAGGCTATGCTTTTGTTTCAAGCGCTGGTCTAGGAACAAAAGGTTCTGAGGGTTTTAATACAACTGGCTCAGATTTAGAAATTGAAGCATTTAAAAATATTGTCGAATGGGTCAATGGTAAACGAACGGCCTACACAGATCGGACTAATAATATCGAAATCAAGGCCGACTGGGCTAATGGAAAGGTCGGTATGACTGGTCTGTCTTGGGCTGGTACGACAACTTTCGGTGTGGCAACGACTGGTGTTGAAGGCTTGAAAACCATCGTTCCAGCTGCCGGAATTGCTAGCTGGTATGATTATTTTAATAGTCAAGGGTCGGCTTATACCAATCCGCCATACAGTGATTTGTCCTGGCTTTCTCTCTATGTCGCTACACGGTTGCTGGATCAAAAAGATTGGGCTGCTATTAGTAACAAGTATGCTGACTACATCAATCAGTTAAATAAGGACCAGAATGCCCACGACCGCAACTATAGTCCGGTTTGGCAGGAACGAGATTATACACTGCATCCAGAAAAGATAAAGACAAGTGCCCTGCTAGTGCATGGTTTGAATGATGACAATGTCAAAACCAAACACTTTGAGCTCATGTATGATGCGCTAAAAAAAGCCGGTCAAGATGTGAAACTTTATCTTCACCAAGGGAATCATATCAATCCTGCTGCCGTATCTAGAGGCTTTGGTATTACAGCTAACAAGCAAGATTTTTATGACCTGCTCAATACTTGGTTCTCTCATTACCTCTATGATGTGGAAAATGATGTCAGCAAGCTTCCTGCTGTTTTGGCGCAAAATAACTATGATCCAAATAAATGGACCAGTTATGATGATTGGAAAAGCAGTAATCGCTTGATTCTGACAGCTCAGTCTAAGCGTTTAGAAGAAACGATTTCCAGTGACTACGCAGGAGCGGGGATTGATACCAGCAAGCGTGATGAAGCGGTTAGCAAAGCTTCTTCTAAAGCTAATTTGACCTTTATGACAGATGTCAAAGAGGATATGACCATTAAAGGACATATCCCAGTCCATTTCAAGGCAGCTCTGGAAAAGGGGGGCGGCAGTAATCTGCAGGTCAATGCCCTCCTAGTAGATGTATCAGACCAAGAGTTTGATGTGGTTGGAAACGGCGCAGCTAGTAATGAAAGTCAGAAAGACGGCTTCTGGATGGGTAGCAATCTCAACAATATGGATATCAAAAATTTTGCGACAGTTAAAACCAAATACAAAGTCATTGCCAAAGGTTGGATCAATCTGGCTAATCCTGAATCGGGCTACACACCATCCAGCTCGCAAAATAGTATTGATCCTCAAATTGGTCAATTCCACGACTATACAGTCTATTTGCAGCCTAATCTCTATACGGTGAAAAAAGGCCATAAGCTGGCTCTGGTTTTCAACACATACGACCCAAGCGACCTCAAAATTGATCGTCAATATGAAGTGACTTTCAAGACGGACTCCATCAGTGCCCTAATACCTACTTTGGAAGCTAGTCGCCTGCAAAAGGCAAACTATATACCGAATGCTCTTGATACAGCTTATGCAGCTCTACCAGAGATTATTGGTGCGAAATTAGTCGCACCAGCAATTTTAGAAGTTCCTGAGTATATCTTAGATAACGTGGAAAGTAGAGAGGCTCCATCAGTTCAGGTGGTGGTTCACTATGCAGAACATTATGAACAGGCAGTAGGAAAAGTTCAGAAGATAAGCAAGCAGCAAGCTCCAACTGCCTTACCTGAAACTGGCAGCAATTCAGATAAGGGAATCCTGCATTTTGGTCTTGCTCTGCTAATCAGCACACTAGGCTTATCTAGTTTAGCAAAGAAACACAAACAACCTTAGTGGTTCTATTTAAAAAAGCAGCTAGAATTTCATAGTTAGATGAAGTTCAGTTGCTTTTTGCTTTATCTTGTAGCAGTCGTTAGGCAGAGACGAGACAAAAAGGCGCAAAAAGAGTATACTAATCTGTATAGAAATCGGTAAAGGAGCTCTCTTATGATTGAATTTAAAGATGTTACTAAAGTTTATGAAGGAACGGTAGCTCTTAATCAGCTGAATCTGACCTTGCAAAGCGGAGAAATCGTCGGTCTGATTGGTCACAATGGCGCCGGGAAATCTACTACCATTAAGTCATTGGTTAGCGTTATCAATCCTAGCAGTGGACAGATTTTTGTGGATGGGAAAGAATTATCCGCTAATCGCTTGGAAATCAAGAAAAAAATCGGCTATGTGGCTGATTCACCAGATCTATTTTTGCGCCTAACTGCCAATGAATTCTGGGAACTGGTGGCGACTTCTTACGATATGACAAATGCAGAAGTCGAAGAACGACTGGGCAATCTGCTCCATATTTTCGATTTTGGCTCTCATCGGTATGAGGTCATTGATTCATTCTCTCATGGGATGAGGCAAAAAGTCTTCGTCATAGCAGCGCTTTTGTCTGACCCGGATATTTGGGTGCTGGATGAGCCGCTGACTGGTCTTGATCCGCAGGCAGCTTTTGACCTCAAGCAGATGATGCGGGAGCATGCAGATAAAGGAAATACAGTTCTCTTTTCAACCCATGTCTTGGAAGTGGCAGAGCAGCTCTGTGATAAGGTGGCCATTCTCAAAAAAGGGAAATTGATTTTCTATGGAACGATTGAAGAACTAAAAGGCCAACATCCAGAACAGTCTCTTGAAACCATCTATCTTGGTCTGGCAGGCCGTAGAGAAGAGGTGAGTCCTGATGCGCATTAAAGCTATAAAAAAACTCGTTGATATCAACATTCTTTATGCTATTCAGCCGTCTCAGCTGCAGCAGTACCGCAAGATGCAAGCTAAGAATCCTGATCGCAAGGTCAATGTATCGCTGAAGGCCATCCGCATGTATCTGATTTTAGGACTGGTCTATCTCTTTCTTTTCGGCTTGATGGGCTCCCTGAACCAACTGGTTGGCAATCCTGGTCTCTTTGCCAATTTGGTTTCCGCTTTTGCTCTCTTTTCTATGTCTCAGGGCTTTCTGGTTTTTTACAATGTCTTTTATGAAAGCAAGGACTTGCAATCTTACCGTCCCTATGCTTTTAGCGAAGCAGAAATCATCGTCGGCAAAAGCATTTCGGTTATTCTGACCTTGCTGATTGCCATTCTGCCTATGTTCAGTTATTTCTTGGTTTTGGCTTTTCAAGGTGGCAATCCTTTCTTGGGCCTGCCCTTGGCTCTACTCGCTATTCTGATTTTAAGTTCAGTTATCACCTTTCTGATTTTGATTGCCGTCCACTTTATTACCAAGACAGCCTTTTTCAGGAAGTACAAGACCATCCTGTCCAATGTCATTCTGGCTCTTGTTTCCGTCGGCTCCTTTTTCCTCTATTTTATGATTAATCAAATGAACAGCAGAAGCGTTGTAAATCGTACAGAGGTTAAAGCTTTCTTCTCGCCAGTTCAAGCTTTTTATGATTTTATTCTTCATCCTTTTGATACAGCTTCCTTGCTGGGATTTTTGGGATGGGTGGCAGTTGCGGCTCTTCTATTTTTCATCGTAAAGACCAAGGTGATTTCAGAATTTTATGAGGCAGCTCTCATGACGGGCTCTTCAGTAGGAAAGCGGGAGCGCGTGCATGACATCAATATTGCGGAAGCAAAAAATCTCAAAAAGTTTGTCTGGCGCTACAATATCAGGCTCTTGAGCGAGGGTTCTGTCATTATGCAAGCTATCTTTATGTCGGCCTTTCTCCCTTACATTGTCATTTTCAGTATGGGAATGGGGATGATACAAGGCGGCCTGTCTTTGACTTCTTATCTGGGACCGCGTTTTCTCTTGCCAATGATGGCCCTGGCTGTTTTGATTGCAACACTAAACTCAGGTGGCAGCAACCTTACGGCTATTGGGATTTCTCTGGAAAGGGAAAATTTTGATTATCTCAAGGTTCTCCCCTTTGATTTGAAGCAATATATTCATCTGAAGTTTTGGCAACTCTTTGCCGTCCAGTCTATCCTGCCTCTGACCTTGCTTTTGATAACCAGCCTTGTTTCTGGTATGCATCCAGTGACTTTCTTGGGCATGGTGATTGTTTGGGCCTTAATTAGCCTAATGTGGAGTTCTTGGGGTTACTACCGAGACTACAAGCATCTGGTGACTAATTGGTCTAATGTCACAGAATTGATGAGCCGAGATAACAATATAGTGAAAACTCTCCTAGCCATCGCTCTGATTTTAGGAATGTTGATTGTCATTACTCTTCTCTTCTTTATATCCAATGTTCTTGCGCCTCTGGTAATTTATGTGATAGTCGCTCTAGTTTTAGCAGGCTTAGCTGTGTTGTCTTACATAGTCCACAAACACTACATGAAGAAGCTGAATGAAGAGTTAGCAGTATTTTATTAAACAAGCATCAGGAAGTCGAAAGACTTTCTGATTTTTTGACTGAAAATCATCAAAATAACAGCTCTGTACATTTGCAGAACTGTTATTTGTTTTTCTTTATTTTTTCTACATCCAGTGGCATGAAAGTCGCCATGACTCGACCGATAAGTTTAGGCTCTTCCTCATGCGGGATAAACTTATCGCTATATTTTTTATTAAGGGAAATCAAGCGGATACCAGATGGATCGTTGAAGACTCTTTTTATAATGGTTTGGCCGTCATAGTCGATAGCATAGATAGCGCCGGCAAGCTCGAAATGAGTCTGCTTGATTAGGGCTACGGAATCTCTCGGATACTTGGGCTCTAACGAGTCAGTTCGTACCCAAAGGGCAATATCGTAGTCAATTTCTCTGTCCAGCCAGACTAAATCAGCTTGTTCAGGCTTATGCTGAGAGAGATAGTAATTCTCATAGACCAAGTAGGGGAAGTAGTCATCCTTTAAGCTGGCTTGTGTTTCTTGCTCAGTCAGGCTAGCTTCTAGTAGCTTTAATCCTTTCTCCTGTCTGTCTTGGTCAAGTTGCTGATAAATACGATTTAAATCGGGGAATTGTTGAGGGATATCTGCAATTAGTCGGTAACGAGGGTCGATTTCTTCAACCTCTACGTCGAAAAATCTTGCAATCTTTTCTAGATTGGCTGCGATAGGCAGAGATGTCCCTTTGATATAGCCAGTCAGTGTACTAGCGGGAATGCCTGTTTCACGAGATAGCTCAACTTGTTTCTTACCTGTTTCCTTGAGAAGCTCTTTGAGTTTTTTAGAAATGAGAAGACTTGCTTCCTTGTCTTGGGGGCTTGCTGCGCCTCTTCCTCTGGCCATAATATCAACTCCTTTACTTGGTTTTATTATAGCGAATTAAATCGAAAAAGTAAAGGATTAGGTCAATTATTTGAGCCTAGTCCTTTACTTTTTTAGATGCCGTATTAAATTTCGTAGCCCATTAAGATTCCGCCTTCCTCAGCATAGAAGCTGCAGAGACCTGAAGTCGGTACCGTTTCGATTTGAGCTTGGGGATACTTTTCTTGTACCAGTTGGCTAAATTGCTGGCAGAATTTTTCGTTATTGCGGTGAGCGATAATCAGTCGGCCACCCTTGTAACCGGCTTTGAGTAGCTCTTCGATTGCAGAAGCAAGGGCTTTTTTCGGACCGCGTGCCTTTTGCAGAAGCTCTAGCGTGCCAGTCTGGCTAGCTTCACCGACCATACGGATATTGAGCAAGCCGACAACGGTTCCCAGAAGTTTGCTAAGTCGGCCGTTTTTGACCAAGTTATCTACCTTTGCCAGAACGAAGAGAAGCTTGGTTTTCTCCTGATAGCGACTAATGACTTCAACGACTTCATCAAAGCTGAGATCTTGCTGAATGAGTTCATTGAGTTTTGTCACAAGCAAGTCCACCTCTCCGCCAGCAGAAAGACTATCAATGACATGAATCTGTGCGTCAGGATGTTCTTCCAAAAAGATTTTCTTAGCAACCTGTGCACTATTATTGCTGCCAGATAGAGTTCCAGTGATAGTCACCACAAAGATCTTATCAGCTCCCTCAAAGCTTTTGAGATAGTCATCTGGACTAGGGCAGGCAGACTTTGAAGCAGCAGAAGAAGCATACATCTTCTCCATCATCAGGTCAATTTCAAGTTGCTTATCATCTACAAAGATTTCATTTTCCACTTGAATGGTCAAGGGAACACTTTCAAATTGAGTGTCTTTGGCCAAGTTTGCCATTTCACGAAAGTCACAGCCAGAGTCAGCTATAATTTTCCAAGTCATATTTTTCTCCTTTTTTGTCAAGTATGTACAATAAAAAAATTGACAAAAAACCTGTCTTTTTTTAAAATTATAACATGAAGGATGCTTACTAGAAAGCGGAAACTGTCAGCTGATACAAGAGGGAAGAAATTGTTATGTCGGAAAAGAAAATATCGGAAAAATCACTCGCGAATTTAAAGAAATACAATCAGGAATCCAATCAAATCACGAGAGAGTCTCTGGAAATTTCTCTCATGCAGCTGCTGGAGAAGAAAGAACTCAAAAAAATTACGATTTCAGAGCTGGTTGAGCGAGCAGGGGTTTCCCGCGCTGCATTTTACCGCAATTATAGCTCTAAAGAGCAGATTCTGGAAGAGATTTTTAAAAACACTGTTCGAGGTATTACGGATAAATTGGAAGAGTTTAACTTTAAAACTGAGATGTACCAAATTTGGCTTTTTCTTTTTAAGGAAGCCAAGAAAGAAGCTCGGGTTATCAGTCTAGCCATTGACTATAATTTTGAAAAGCTGCTGACTCAGGCCGTGTTTGACTTTTTGGAAAAGCGCAATCGCAATGCTAAGAAAACGACTAACTCTTACATGAATTCCTTCTGGAGTTCGGCAGTTGTTTCCGTTCTTTCCAAGTGGATTAAGGACGGTATGAAAGTTCCAGCTGAAAAAATAGCTTCTTTAGGTCTGCCCCTCTTTCCCCAGAAAAAGAAAATCAAATAAAAACAAGTGAGTCATTAGGGCTCGCTTGTTTTTAGGTTCTGTAAGAAGTTGGTCAGTTCTTTTTGGTTACTTAATTCGTAGAATTTCTGAGGAAAAGTTTGTCGGATTTTCTTATATCTTGCCAGTGCAGTCTGACGTCGTCCTTTCCAAAGAACCCAGCAGATAAACTCCCAGTCAAACTTTTCGGGGCAGCCGGGAGCCATGCTTTCTCTGGTCCGATTTCGGTATTTTAGATAGCGTTTGAAAGCTCGATAGAGGCAGTTCCAGCGAGAGAAGTTCAGAAAGATGATTTGGTCGGCTTCTGCCATCCGCCGTTCATAAAAACACCAAGAGTAGTTGCCATCAATGATCCAGTCGGTATTTTTTGACAAAAAATTGTCCATCTGTTCTCGCATCCAATCACGATCACTATCCTTCCAGCCGGGTTGGAACTGCAATCTATCCATGTGAAGTTTGGGAATGGAGCCGTGCTTGGACAGTTGTGCTGCTAGAGTGGATTTGCCAGAACCAGAATAACCGATGATTGCTATTTTCATCCCTACCTCCTTTGTGTGAGAAACAAAAAAAGCTCCTGAGAGCTCCCTTTGTATGCATTATTTAGCAAGTTTAGCTGAAAGGCGTGCTTTATCGCGGCTTGCTTTGTTTTTGTGGATCAAACCTTTTGTTTCTGCTT
>ERZ772974.1561-NODE-1561-length-14861-cov-3.897204_pt1 | contig 14861 bp, 9 predicted proteins | sample MGYA00580671_ERZ772974 | MGnify/ENA primary metagenome ERZ772974 (study PRJEB29015, sample SAMEA2738065) | human oral metagenome | biome: human oral; feature: human-associated habitat; material: saliva | place: China | collected 2218 ... | reverse complement strand
GCTCCTCATCGAAGTAGTCGTGACCAGCGGGGACGGGCGTGTGACAGGTGTAGATGGAAGAAGCGCGGACGAGCTCGAGAGCTTCGTCGAAGGGAAGGTGCTCGCCTTCGACATAGTCAAGGAGACGCTGCACGCTCATGAAGGCTGCGTGCCCTTCGTTCATATGGTAGACATCCTTGGAGATGCCGAGACGCTTGAGCAGAAGCACACCGCCGAGCCCGAGGAGATACTCTTGCTTCATGCGGTGCTCCCAGTCGCCACCATAGAGCTTGTGCGTGATGGGGCGATCCCATTCGCTGTTCTGCGGGATGTCGGTGTCGAGGAGATAGAGGCTGATACGCCCTACATTGACCTTCCAGACGTGGCAGAAGACAGTGTGGTTGGTGTAGGGTACTTCGAGGATGAGCGGTGTCTGACCATCGGCTTCGAAGACCTGCTCGATGGGGAGCTGTGTGAAGTCCTGCGCCTCGTAGTCGGCTTGCTGCTGCCCTTCCGGGCTGAGGCTCTGGGTGAAGTAACCATAGCGATAGAGGAAGCCCACAGCCGTGAGACGCACATTGCTGTCGCTGGCTTCCTTGAGGTAGTCACCAGCCAAGACGCCGAGGCCACCAGAGTAAATCTTGAGGATGTTCGTCAGACCGTACTCCATACTGAAGTAGGCGACAGAGGGACGTACTGCATCAGCCGGTTCGCTCATGTAGGCGCGGAAGTCGGCGTAGACTTCGTCCAGCTGAGCCATGAAGTCCTTATCCGCCACGAGTGCATCCATCTCCTCTTCGGAGAGCAGACGCGTGAGGGTGACGGGGTTGCCTTCCGTGGATTCCCACAGCTCAGGAGAGATGCGGCGGAAAAGGTTTTGGACTTTGGGGGTCCATACCCACCACAGGTTGTGAGCTATCTCATCGAGTCTACGTAGCTCATTTGGCAGCTGGGCATACGCATAGATGTTCGTCCAGATGGGATCGTTGGCGCGCTTTGTTACAATCATAAATATATTCCTTTTTCTTAGCAATCAGACGTCGTTTGACTATTCTTTTTTACGGCGTAAAGGTACAGATAATATACCACAGCCCCCTACGTCCACGCTGCGAGGTGGAGTAGGGGGCTGTGGTGTGTGAAGTGTGTCGTGGACATGCGCTACTTACTTCTTCGCTGGGGTAAGACCAAGGGTGGCAGCTTCGCGAAGCATGAAGGCGTAGGCGGGCTCATATTCGTTGGGGATGATACCCTCGAGGATGGCGTCCTTGATGGCATCTTTGATAAGTCCTACCTCGCGGCAAGGAGCCAGAGCGAAGGTGTCCATGATGAGCTGCCCGGAGATCGGTGGCTGGAAGTTGCGGATGCGGTCCTTCTCTTCGATGTCGACGAGCTTCTGGCGAACGAGCTTATAGTTATCAAGGTACTTGCGTACGCGCTGGGGGTTCTTGCTGGTGATGTCAGCTTCAACCAGGAGCATCAGGTCATCGATGTCGTCCCCTGCTTCGAAGAGTAAGCGGCGCACAGCCGAGTCTGTCACACCTTCGTCCACGAGCGTCGCAGGGCGCATGTGCAGGTCGACGAGCTTCTCCACGTAGTGCATCTTGTGGTCGAGAGGTAGGCGCAGGCGGCGGAAGATCTTCGAGACCATCCGCATCCCGATGAAGTTGTGGTTGTGGAACGTCCACCCCAAGCGCTGGTCAAACCGCTTCGTGCGAGGCTTACCGATGTCGTGCAGGAGCGCAGCCCACAGAAGCCATAGGTTCATCTCCTCCCCACGGCGAGGTGAGGCGGCCAAGGCTTTGGCCATATTGTCCACGACCTTGTAGGTGTGGGTGAGGTTGTCTTTGTGTCCAATGCCATCGCGCGTCTCGGCTCCCTTCAGCTCAAGGAGCTCGGGGAAGACGAGCTTCATTAGCCCCGTCTTCTCAAAGAGCTCGAGACCGATGGATGGGCGAGGGGAGAGAAGGATTTTGTTGAACTCGGTGGCGATGCGTTCGGCAGAAACGATCTCAATGCGTGTGGCGTTTCTCCCGATGGCAGCGAAGGTGTCGGGGGCAATGAAGAAGCCGAGCTGGGAGGCAAAGCGGATGGCGCGCATCATACGCAGCGGGTCGTCGCTGAATGTGATGTCGGGGTCGAGTGGTGTGCGCAGGGTGAGCGCCTCCATGTCGTGCAGCCCATCGAAGGGATCTACGAGCTGTCCGAAGCGGTCGGCGTTGAGGCAAACGGCCAGTGCATTGACGGTGAAGTCGCGCCGCTCCTGGTCTTCCTCTAATGTGCCGTCTTCGACAAAAGGCTTGCGGCTGTCGGGAGAGTAGCTCTCACGTCGTGCGCCTACGAACTCCAATTCTAAGTCGCCCTGCTTGACTTGTGCCGTGCCGAAGCGTGCGAAGATAGAGATGTGTGCGCCACGCCCAAGTCGCCCCGCTACGGCTTGCGCCAGGTCAATGCCTCGCCCGATGGAGACGATGTCGATATCTTTAGAGGGGCGATAGAGGAGGAGGTCACGCACGTAGCCGCCGACGATGTAGGCATCTACGCCGAGTTCGTCTGCCGCCTGACCGATGAGGTGGAAGAGGGGAGTGTCTATCTTATCGTAGATTTCGTCTTCCTTTTCGTAGAGCAAGTCTTCGCTGAGCATCCGTTTTCTTAGTTGATTTCTTCGGCTGCAAAGATACGGGTTTCTTGCGTGGGGCGGGTGTGTCCTCGCTATTGTGTGTAGGTTGTTCCACGTGGAACGTGGGGTTGCTTTTGTGTGAGGGTTTATTTTGTGTTTGTGTTCCACGTGGAACGGGCTCTTGGTGCTTGTCTTTCTTCCCTCGCGCGTGTGCGTGTGGTTAAATATGGGGTGTGTTGGTTTGTTCCTTGGGAAGGTGCTTGGACTTATATTGGATGATGGGTGGATCTATATAGGTTGCTGTGTTAACTTGTATAGGTTGAGGTGTGAAGCAATATAGGTTTCCCCGACGAGTAGTACGGCTTTGCGCAGTGTTTTTAATTGGAAGAGATGTGTCTGTCCGGCCTTGGTTTGCGCTCTGTAGTTGCTACTCTAAGATGCTGAGTGTTGGGTGTGGGATGATGTGGTGGTCGTTTAGTTTCCTTTGCAGGGTATGTGCTTTGCAAGAATAATCTTAACTTTACGGCTGTAAAGAAAAACAGCGAAATGAGGTATCGAGTTTGTGCCCTCCGACAGCTTTTAGTCGAGCTTACGGGTACCCGTAAGCAGTGTCCGCGAAGCGGACACTGCTTATAAATCCTCTATACCTGATTCGAATAGCGATGCATCACGCGACCGCACCAGCGGTCGCGTGATGCATCGCTATTGCTTTATAGTCGCCTCTTTCCACCTTCATATATGTACGCACCATTTTCGCTCTATGCGAAGGGTGGGACTGTTCAACTAAAAGAGAAGAATGACTTTCTGTGGAAGGGTTTTTATGGGATAGCGATATGATTGAATGTTAAAGTAAATAAGTGGTCAAACATTAGTAGACAATGGCAAGAACAACACGAGGACGGGGGAGATCCCAAGGAGCAAAGGGGAAGGGGAAGACGCAGAACGCAAAGCCCATTCTAATGGCATTGTTGGTCGTTTTGATAGGTGTAGCAGGGTATTACTTGTTTGTAGGAGATTCCGCTAAACCTGGGCCATCCGCTCTTCAGCCAGCAGCAAAGCAATATGCTTCGATAAGGGCGTGCAAGGTGTTCATCGAAAACTCAGGCAGCATGGATGGATATATGACTCCTGCCAATAGTCAGCTCAAAAGTGATCTCAACGCTTTGGTGTCTGCGATTACCCTGGTGCAAGATCCAGTGAATAAGAAGCCTCTGGTTGATACTGTCGAGTTAAACTATATCAATTCTCGACCTATAGCCATTCACCAGTCGATATCTGATTTCACTGCTAATCTTAATGCAGCGTCATTCCAGCGAGGCGGAGGTGATCGATCATCTACATCCCTCCAGGATATCCTCAATAATATACAGGAGCAGACGGCGCCAGGTGAAGTCTCCATCTTGGTGTCTGATATGATCTTGGGCTTGAAGACAGGGCAAAGCCCCGAGTCTGTCTCAACGAACATCGAGGTTGCTCTTCGTCGACAGCTCAACAAGCGCCCAGAGTGGGCGATAGCCATCTGGCGGATGCTCTCAGACTTTGATGGTAAATATTACCAGGACGCAGGTGCTACCATGCTTCAGGCAAAGCGCCCCTACTATATTTTCATCATGGGGGATAGAGATCAGCTCTATAGCCTCTTGGCGGATGGTCAACTGCCAGCTAATATGCCTCTATATGCTAATAGGTCTCATCAGATGATCCTTGAGCCTACCGAGAAGCAATTGAGCTATGCGGTCAGTCCCAATGCTGTCTTTGGTAGTATTACCCTTGATCGAAAGGAGAAAAATGTGATTGCAGAAGCCTCCCTTGGTAAGGATATGCAAAAAGAACCATCCTTATCCTTCGAGGTAAAGTTGCAGCGTCCTCATTTGTTGCAGTCAGGATCTTATCTGCTTGAGGCATCTAACTACCAGGTGCACCCTCGTGGATACCAGGTTACGAAGCTCCGAGAAGGGGAAGATGGGAGCATCTACATCCGACTTGCCAGCTCGTCGATCATAAAAGGTAATCTAAAGGTCTCTCTGCTACAGCAAATGCCCAACTGGGTGACCGATGTGCATGCAGAAGATAATGTAGATATCCATCAAGCTGGTGCCATCGACCAGACTTATGGGATCAAGTACATCCTAAGTGGCCTACAGCGCCCGTATGAAAGTGCCTCTAAGGAACTCTTCTCGATAGATCTAACTCTCAAATAAACTACTCTATCAACTATTATTTATCGAATCTTATGGAACGTATCTACCTCTTACTAGATAGTCTATACTGTAGCCAGCTTCGTGATTATCTTTCTGGATATGACTGCCAGACAGAGCTGTTCTCTGGAACAAATAGTTATACCCAGCTTGGTTTGATCACGCTTGGTCTTCAGCTTCTGGTCACCTTCTTCTATTTTCGACTCATTGATCCCAGTGAATCAAAGACGGCAAAATGGGGAATTACATTGGGGGGGGGCTCCCTCGCTTCTGCCTTGATAGCCTACTTTTGGGCGAGTAATGCGGAAGCAAATGGACTTATCGGACAATGCCTACTACATGATGATCAGGGAAATACTCTGATCTCTGCGTCAGACTTCCTTGGACTGGGGATAAGCAATGCGATTATCGCAGCCGTCTTCTTCTTCCTCTTTGGGTTAGGCTTCCGATATATGAGTGCTAACAATCGATATATCCCATTCTAAAGCTATGAATGAAGTATACGTACTGGCTATAGGAGGATCGGGGGCGCGTGTGCTGCGTAGCCTGGTCATGTTGCTCGCTGCAGGTGTAGAGCCTAATGCCAAAATCATCCCGCTCATCATTGATCCAGATAGTGGTGCGGGCAATCTGAGCCAAACAATCGAGCTACTCAAGCTCTATACCCAGATCCGAGAAGAGGCACAAGTGGACAATGCTGATCCCTTGGTGACATTCTCCACTCCGATAGAGATGCTACCTGGAGCAGGCTACCAAGTGCAGCTTGATCAAATCGCAGGAACGAAGTTTCGAGAGTATGTTGATCTGGGCGTTGCGATGAGTAGTTCATCACAAGCTCTTCTTCGTAGCCTCTTCTCCAAAGAGAACCTTGATCTGGAGATGACCATTGGTTTCAAAGGAAATCCCAATATCGGGAGTATTGTCTTAGGACAGTTCGAGGGGAGCGATGCCTATAAACGATTCTTCAGTGAGCTACAAAAAGGAGATATCACGAAGAAGAGTATTTTCATCATCAGCTCGATCTTTGGCGGAACGGGGGCTAGTGGCTTCCCTTCTCTACTGAAGAGCCTACGCAGTAGCTCGACGCTGGTCTCTCAAATGCGTATGGGGGCACTCTCTCTACTTCCCTACTTCAATCTGGAGAACAATGCATCAAGTGCTATCGATAGTGCGACCTTCTACGCTAAGACGCGAGCAGCCTTGAGCTACTATACCGAGAATATCATCAAGAATGCAGACATTGATGACTTCTACTTTATAGGAGATAAGTCCCCCAATAGCTATAGCAATAGTGACGGAGGACAGACTCAGCGCAATCAGGCTCACCTTGTCGAGCTGGCAGGCGCTCTGAGTATCATTCACTTCGCACGCTTAGGCTCCGAGCGACCTATATCTTCGGTCGGGACTATGTATGAGTTCGGGCTGGATAAGCCAGTATCCGATGCGATCGGATTTAAAACTCTTGGAGATACGACGGAGCGAGAGCTTGCCGTCCCCTTGACCGCACTCTACCTGATGCATCGCTTTCTCGAGGAAGCCGACATCTTTACGGATAAAGATCCTTGGCTCAAGGAAATCCAAGCGAATCCAGGAGATGGTAGCTTCATAGATGATATCAACCGTTTCTTGGAGCTCTATAAGGAATGGCTACAAGAGTTAGGGGGGCACAGTAGCCACGGGTTCAAGCCTTTTGAGATAGGTGTCCAGATCGACAACCTTTTCAACTGTGTACTTGACTACCCTCTTCAGTCCAAGGGCTTCTTCAAGTCCATGATGAGCAAGACAGGGCTTGCTCTATTTAGAGACAAGCTCAATAAGCTATCGAAGGGAAATCAACCTACTACCTATGGAGCTCTCCTAAATATGCTCAGCACGGCGAGTTGCGAACTATCTGAGGACGAGATCAAGCTTCCTATCAAACCCGAATAAGCACATAACTAACAATGATACTTAGAGTACACTCTGACCAGAACTCAGATAACAACAATAAGGATGGATGGGCGGCTACTTCGACGCTGACGGAAGAGCAGATCGCTACCATCATCGATCCCGCAGGTGGAGATCCGAAGCTGGATGTTACTTCCATCCCCAGTCCTTGGGGGCGGTGGGATCTCATTCGTACTGCTTTTCGAAATGTCACCTCAACGGGAGACTTTGACAAGAATAAACTTGACCACAAGCTGATTTCCGATACCCTGGACGTTGCCCAAATCTTCTTCCATTTAGATCGATTGAAGAAGCAGGGAGTCGTCGAGGTGCTTTGCTGGAATAGAGAGAAAGAGTTAGACTCCCTTCTGGAGTCTGACCTCTCTGGGCATCAGATCTTAGGTAAGGCACTCGATAAGTATTTATCTCAAGATGCAAAGAGCTTCAATTTCGATAAGCTCTCTTCGATCGCCCTTCTGCTGGTTGTTGACCCTAAGACGGGAGAAAAAACCATCGTTGGATCTACTTCTTCGGTCACTCTCTTTAGTATCGCTCCTGGGGATCTGAGTCATCTTAGCTCGCTCCTGAACTTTGGGACAGATCGCCCCTTCGATAAAGAGTTATGCCCTCTGTATAAGCGAGAGGAAGCCTTCATCATCTGGCTATACGCACTGCAGTCGGGCTACGCCTACTTCAGTCGCTACTTCAAGGAGATTGATGAATACCTCAATGCAACCAAGTCGCTCCTTCCTAAAAGCATCCAACGGCAGATCAATGCGCTGACACCTGAAAGTCTTCAGAAAGACTATGACCTACAGGAGTATATGCCTGGCTCTCCCATAGCCATACTGGAGGGCTTCGACTTGTTTACAAGCAAGGGGACGAGTGTCGAAAAGATCAGCGAGAAGTCTGACTTTTGCATCCGACCACGACGCAAGGATAGAGAGTTCCTCCCGGAGCGTCTCCCGTTGGTCCTTCCTGACAATGCCGGCTATGGGAGCCTCTATTATATCGTAGATCGCTGGGATACTGAAACAGAAGTGTCTACCTGCGATCCGCTTCCCCTAAATCAAAGGCGCCTGCCAGGGAGTGGGGAGCTCTATCCTTACCTCTCCATCGGGGACTTCCTCGAAGATAACATTGTCACGCTCTATAACGAGATCAGGGAGGACTGTTTCTATCCTGGAGAGCGTAGCCATAGTCTCAAGAATGCAAAGCTGGGATGTGTGCTTCCCTTGAAGCCTTGCTTCTTTGATTATTTCAGCACCGATGACCTGGTCAACTATAAGATGCTCGAAATGGATCTTAAGGGAGAGGATATCATCGTGAAGCTCTCTATCCCTATCAAGGGGGGGAAGATGGTCTATGAGCGTACTTATAGCAAGGAGACAGAGGACGCTGCAGTCGGAGCAAATCAGCCTGCCTATTGTAGGAAAAAATATAGGTTTGAGCTGGGGATGATTCCGACCAAGCGACATCAATACCTATGCTATGTTGCTGCGAAGAATCTTGAAGCCTCTCTGGGAGCTTTCGTGGCATCTGGTGAGTTAGTAGCTCCGTCCTACTCTTCAACGCAGGAGATCGGGAAGCGAGAGATCTACTCCCAGGAATATGCCCAGCACTTGGAGATGCTCCGAGTAACCCTCAGTGGTGTCTCTGGTATCCTCATACCTATTCCTCGGAAGCCCTCTACTAGTCAAGCCTCTGTCCTATCCTATGCGGTGGACTTGGGGTCTACAAACACGGTGGTCGCCTGCAAGGAAGATGATGGTACTCCAGCGCTACTCTCTTGGAAGGATTCGGAAATACTACGTATGCTTACGGACTTCCAGCAAAGCTATGAAGGAAAGCTACTCATCGAGAGTCGCCTAACCTTACCCTACATCGGAGGAACTGGCCCCTCTGATATTGATCCTGGGAAGTTCCAGTTCCGTACAGCTCTACGTGTAAATCAGGACGATAGTGGGTATCATGGACCCTTCTCTAACTCTGCTCCCGATTTTACCTATCAGCGCTTTGTATCGAGTGGAGGTGGATTGGCCTCTGATACGAAGCTGGATATCAAATGGGAAGGGGTCAATGACTATTCCCTTCGCTCCTATATCCACTCGCTCTGTGTCCTGATTTCGGCGCATGCTGAACTCAGAGGAGCTCCTATGCTCAGACTCTCTTGGTCTTATCCGAGTAGTATGAATAGCCAAGACCGGAATCGACTCACTAAGCTTTGGGAGAGTGCCGTCAATGAATACCTCGAAGTACCGGGAGATCGAAAAGTCGAACTCATCTCAGAAAATGAAGCCGTAGCACCCTACCTCTACTACTATCGTACTGCTGGAATACAAGGACGTACGGTCTCTATGGATATTGGTGGTGGCACTGTAGACATCCTTCTGACAGGATATACTGAAGGGGAGCCAATGCATCTTAGTTCCTGTCGACTCGGAGGGAATACGTTATTGAGAGAGCCTTATAATAAGCAGACTCAGGGCTCTGGATTCAGTAACTACCTACGAGACTATGTGGATGACGTGCTTAAATCTGGTAAAGTCGGTGATACTAAGGCAAAAGGTCTTTTAGAAGATTTGCTGAAATGGATGCGGGATAATGTCGAAAGAGGTAAGACGGTAGAAGCCGTAGAGAAGTTCTTTGCTCTTGCTCAATTTGTATCAAAGCAGGATTACCGCAAAGCACTGAATCTTGACCTTGCAGAGATCTTAACGGATGAGAATATCCCTCAATCCAATCTACGTAGCATAGTTCTCCTCTACTTCGTCTCACTGATTTACTATACGGCCTTACTCGTGAAGGATGCCGAGCTTCCCCTTCCCGATAGCTTTGTGTTTAGTGGCAATGGCTCACGTATGCTACGGGTTGTCGGCGATGATGGGTTGCTCTCTGCAATAACGACTGAGATCTTCAAGGTGGTTATTGGGAAAGATGCAGCACACCCGAGCCAGAAAATAGGTGTGATGTATAGCGAAGAGCCCAAGTTAGCGACGACCTATGGGATGCTGTATAGAGAAGGCTCAAAGGGAGAATCGCCAGAATCTCTCCTTTCTGTCCACCAAGGGAAGCTCCTCCGTGGAGGGGATGTGCCTGCAGTCTGGGATACAGATGAGCGTAGTGCTCATCAGGAGAATTATCTCGCCAAGATGCTTGAAGATGTCGCCAGTCTGGCTAACCTATTCAAGCATGTCACGGCGAAACTAAGGCTTGTCAAGGAGTATGGATACACGGATATCAGCATCAAGTTTATTCTCGACGAGCTGGCAGATATAAACGCGAATGATGGTCTCATTAGAGGACGGCTCTTCTTCCAGCTGGAGAAAGAAGAAGAAATCGCAGAAGGCTTGCTCCCGATGTTCGTCTCGTTACGCATTCCACAGATAAGCCTTTCGATGCATAAGCAACTGAAATCGGCTAAAGTCGGAGAGTAACAAATAACCGAAGATATATGAACCAATCTGAACAAATTCGAGAGAAGCTGACGGCTTTAAGCGAGCTTGACGGCCTATTCAATTCCCTTTTATTCGAAAGGGATAAGGAAGCATCTTTATCAATCCTGTCAGAAGCTGAAGAGCAAATAAAAACGCTAATAGGTAGTATCGAGGAGGTTCGTCATCTGATTGAAAGAGGGCACGCCCGCATCCAAGACGGACTGCGTTCCCATGAATGTGCTCCTTCACATCGAGAAAATAGGCTGGAGGATGACGATCGTAAGGTTGAATCCCCCAGTCTCTCCTATGAAGAGCCTCCAGTGGATACCACTTCTATGGGGATGCCTCATTCTCCAAAGGTCTTTTACATCAAGTATAAAGACCATAACTCCACTCAAGGACTCTATGAGAGCAAGCCAGAAGGGGATGATACTCGATTCCAGATCATAGTTTCTCAAAGTGACCCTCATGTTGGTATTCTTCAGTTCTACGATAAGCTAGAACCGGACGAAAGGGAAGAGCTTATAGTTAATATGAGCTATGCGTTGGTTGAGAAAGAGATGGGGTGGTCTACCGGTCGCTCACAAGGCCCTCACGAAGAAGACGGAGAGGTTCGCTTAGATCCTGAACGTAAGCACTGGGAACTCAAGACTCCTATCACAATCAAATCATAGGAGGGTGCTATCTCTGAGTTCATCCCAGCGTCCTATCCCCATACTTACACGAAACAATGGTCAAACCGAGTAGATCCACTTGGAGGCGCACCTCACAGCGTAAGGCGAGTCGTAGCAGACGAAAGGGAAGTCTCCAGCAGTGGTTGCTCCTTGGCATAGCTTTGCTCGTGGCTCTATCAATCCTACTCTCAGGACGCAGTCGATCGAAGAGGCGCACGTCTTCTTGGATTTCCTCCCCTGAGATATTAGTACGCACTAGACTATCATAACTCTTTATATCCCTCTTTATGGCTTGGTTAATACCCGAGAATAAGCTGGATGCACAGCAGCGCCTCTTCATCGACTCAGACGCGATCTTTGATCGGAATGTCTGGATCAAGGGCTTTGCTGGGTCTGGTAAGTCGATCCTCATCCTCTATAGTATCAAGAAGATCCTCGCACGTAACCCTAAGGCAAAGATCTTACTCGTCGTCTTCACCCACTCGCTCATCAAGATGTTCAAAGCGGCATTTGAGGAGATGGGGCTTCAGGTAGAGGTGGAGACCTACTATAAGTTCATGAAGGAGCCCACTCACTACGACTATATCCTATGTGATGAAGTCCAAGATCTGACTGAGCGCATCATTGACGCCTTAGAGCGATATGCTGATCGCGTGATTGTCGCTGGTGATGCTAACCAATCGATTTATCTACGTGATCCCCAATGGGGCGAACCTACGATTGATAAAGACTTCTTGAGCGATAGAGACTATCGAGAACAAGAGCTCACGATTATCCATCGCTTGCCTAAGTCACTGATTGAGGTCGTCAACCACTTTATGCCCGACATGCATATCTTCTCGGCAAAGTTTGATATGACGAAGCCTGACGCACAGGTACGCGTATGCAAAGCCGAGCGAGTGGAGGATGAGATCCGCTATCTGCTCGATCGTGCTATGAGGGCGATAGAAGGAGGCTATACTGTGGCGGTACTATTGCCTACGCAGGAGCTTATGGTGCTATTTGTCAACTGGGTGCTCTACTGTATGGGGAGACAGCAGTGGGATCCACCTCAGCTAAATCGCTGGGGGAAGTATGACTTCTCTCAGTTAAATAGTGCCCTCTCGATAGCAGGAATCCCCTTGCAATGTATAGCTAATGGATATGGTAGCTTCTCCTCAAGTCACCCTCAGATAAATGTGATGACCTATCATAGTAGTAAGGGACTTGATTTTGATAACGTATTCATTCCCTTTGCCTCGGAGGGGGTACCTATCTTTGGCTCGGATGAGGAGCTATCTCGCCGTCTCTTTATGGTAGCGATGACACGTACGCGATCCAATCTATGTATCACCTACACGGGGACTCCTTATGAGGAACTCCACAGCTTTCAGTATCTGTGTACGATGATAGAGATTGAGAATGCGGAAACGGCCGCAGCCTCTCAGCAGAAAGGAGGAAATAAGTGGGGGATATAGTCCAGGCTGAATATATTGCTATCATACGCAGAGCCGAGTTCGTCGACCTATTCAAGTATGGCTGGCTTCCCCTCCCGCATAGCGTGCGACTGGATCAACCTATGCAAGCGGGAGTGGGGCGTGAGACATTCGAAGAGCTGGTACGCTGGATGCCTGTCTATGAGTATAGCTTAGAGTACCTCCTTATTCGCTTTCTTGATAGCGATGAAGATATCTTGGTTCGCACCGTCAATATAGAGCAGGTAATAGCTGTATATACGTTTGATGAGGAAGCGAAGTATAATCTATCCATCTCCTTTGATCCTCGTATTAAGATCCAGGTGTCGGTATGGCAGGAGTGGTTTCATGAGAAGTGGAGACAATCCTTCCGTCATCAATGCGAACAGGGCGTGGTCGCTATCTGGAGCCTCTTTGGTCTCTCTCCGGAGGAGAAGATAGCCTGCGAAAAGACTATTACTCCAGAGATCCAAAACAAGATCTTTGAGCTCATCTTCTCTGGGTGTAGGCCTAAAGGGGAGCTTTCGCCTTGGATATATCTCTTCCTGTATGAGCGACACGCTACTTATCCGAAAGACAAGAATAAAGGATACTTCCTGGACTATATACATACATGTATAAGCTTCTTCGAAAAGAAAGAGCCGGACGGTGAGTTTGACGTGAGAGATAGTGGTGCAGAGGTTGTAAGGCTCTTAGATAAAGCTACATCTGATAATTTTGCGGATTTGCGAACTTCAATAAAGGATTCGAGGCTAAGGATGGCTGAGGGGATTGATTCCCTCTATCATGACACAGCTCCTCTTTTTCTCTTTCTAAAAAGTCGTTGTGCCGAAAAGTTTGATAGAGGGCTTTTAAAAGACGAGTTCAAGAAGAGTCTGGTGAATAAACCTTATACGAGATCAGCATTATATCTCCTCGGACTGACCCTGGGGTATGATAAGGTTTACGATGCATATTATGACGAGCTACCTTTATCCATCTTCAGCGATGAGCCCAAGGAGTTCAAGAAGTTCAAGAAGCGAATACCCTCTATCTCTACTCAGCCTCAGGTTCCATCCCAGAGGCGGAGAGAGCCTATGCCTGAGACCAACGTCACGGAAGAGGAAATTGAATGCAAGCCGACACTAGACTCTCGTCCGATTGCGTGGATCAAGCCTAAGGGTAAGAGACTTGGAGCTAAGACTCCTATTTATCCCGTATATACCCATGAAAGGCTGAACGAGCTGGAAGAATCAGGGTATAAGGGAGTACTATATGTCCGCTTGAAAAAAGAGCAGTTTAAGTGCCAATGCGTGCGGAAAGCCTTACAAGAAAGAAAGTATGATGCTCAAGATGAAGGGAGGCGCTTGTATTCCGTTGACCTAAATAAGCACGACGTTGAACCCCAAGAAGATTTATTATTTAAAGATGAAGCCATTTAATTATCAGCAGCGTGTAGCTGTCTTGCGCATCTTGCAAGATGTTATATACGCAGATGGACGCATAGATATCCGTGAGACGGAGCTATTCGAAAAGCTCAAGCAGGAGCTATGTATCACAGAGCAAATCCAAGAAGACGTACAGAGTCGGTCTGCCTTATTGGCTCTGTGTCAGGTGTGTGCCTTAGATGCAGAGCAAAAGAGCTATTTGGTGGAGCTGATGCGTTCGATGATTGTGATTGATGAGGATATTGATTCCCACGAAGTCCTTGTCTATGATCTTGTCTGTAATGTTATTGGAAGTGAACGTCTTCCTCTTCGTACGTGGTTGGATGTACAGGAGGAGGAAGCCTCTACCAACCTCACACTATAGGACATATACGCTCTATCTTAGTGCAAATAAAAAGCAAGCGACTACGCCCCGATCTATTTCGGGGCGTAGTCGCTACTTTTTGCTGGTATATCTTGTCGTCTACTCGCGTGCTTTGCTGTCGAGCCAGATGGTTACGGGGCCGTCATTGGTGAGGGTGACCTGCATGTCGGCGCCGAAGCGTCCTGTGCCGATGGGGCGACCGAGGCGAGCTTCGAGCGTGCGGACGACTTCGTGGTAGATGGGCTCGGCGACCTCGGGACGGGCGGCGTGGATGTACGAGGGGCGGTTGCCCTTCTTCGTGTCCGCCATCAGGGTAAACTGCGAGACGGCGATGATGTCCCCTTCGATGTCGAGGATGCTGCGGTTCATTACACCGTCTTCGTCGTCGAAGATGCGCAGCTGCGTAGCCTTCTTTACGATGTAGTCGATGTCTTCTGCAGTGTCGTCGGGAGCGATGCCGATGAGGATGAGCATGCCGAGGCGGTGACTTTCGGCTACGGCTGTGCCGTCAATGTGGACGGCCGCCGAGCGGGTGCGTTGGATGAGGAAGCGCATAGGGTGGGACTATTCTTCGGGGTGGAAGGCGGTGTAGATGATGCGGGCCTTGGCGGGGCCGATGGCGGCGGTGAGGTCGTCAAGGCTGGCGGCGGCAATGGCTTGCACGCTGCGGAAGGCGCTGAGGAGCTCGTCCTTCGTCTTCGGGCCGATGCCCTTGATGTAGTCGAGGCGCGAGGAGAGCTGGCTCTTACTGCGCTTGTCGCGGTGGAACGTGATGGCGAAGCGAT
>ERZ772974.1558-NODE-1558-length-14877-cov-18.291796_pt1 | contig 14877 bp, 12 predicted proteins | sample MGYA00580671_ERZ772974 | MGnify/ENA primary metagenome ERZ772974 (study PRJEB29015, sample SAMEA2738065) | human oral metagenome | biome: human oral; feature: human-associated habitat; material: saliva | place: China | collected 2218 ... | reverse complement strand
CTCGGGGCCTGATTTCAATGTTGAAGGTCAGATGAGCGAGGGAGCACATGGACGCCATCGATGAGTTGATTGACGCTGCGCAGACCTTCTACGCGGATGCGCGCAGGGATGAGAATGGGCGTTCGCGCTCGTGGGAGCATTGCTATCGCGTCTTTCGAGATGCGCGGACCGACCCCTCCCCGGACTGCGACTATTTGAGCCTGCACCTCGCTTTCTACCTGGCGAGCTGGGGGATGTACAGGGGCTCGTCCTTCCTGCTGCAGAAGGACTACAAGGTGCTTGCGCCCATCGTCGAGAAGGTCCTGAAGCCCGAATATGACTGCCTGTTTGGGCTCGCGTGCACGGATGTGCGAAACAGTGACGTTTGGGAGCAGCTGAAGAAGCTGTCCGACGACATCGCTGACCATTTCGATCCGATACGCAATGAGGTTGCAGGGCGTAAGGTTGTGTCTTCTGTGTCGCCGGTCCTCATTACGAAGATCCTCATGGGAACGCTCGGGTGCGTGCCCGCGTACGACAGATTCTTTGAAGAAGGGGCGAAGTATTTAGGCTTAGAAAAGAAGAGTTATAACAAGGATTCTCTCCTCGAACTCGCGGATATTTACGAGACACACAACGACCGCCTCGAGGAAGCGCGGCGCGGAATGCGGGTCGGCGACCTCATCTATCCGCAGATGAAGCTCCTCGATATGGGATTGTGGCAGGTCGGATTCGAGAAGGACGCTGGGGACGCCAAGTGACCCGTCACTGATTGTCTGTGGGGTCGGCGATGCCGAGTTTTCGGTCATCGCCGACCCCACCAAGAGTCGCTCATAACCTCGATGCGGCACGTGCCACCCGCTGTGGAGACGGAGATAGTGGATGGGCACCCAACGGAGGCCTCGATAATGAGACCACCCTTGGGCGCAATCGAGGAGGAGCCACGATCACGGTCGAGCGGGCAACACCGCCTGCCCGATCCTGGTCTTGACGTCCTTGACCTGGCCGGAGAGAACGTCGATGACGGCATTCATGAGCGGCAGCTGATCGCGCAGCTCCGGGGCATGCTGCTCGACGAACTTGAGCGCCAAACCGGCCGCAGGAACGCCTTCGACAGTCTGCTCCAGGCGAGCCATCTCCTCGAGCGCTTCCTTCGGTCCTTCGCCGCGCCCGATGCGCACGCCGTAGAACTTGTTGCGCCCGGACAGCCCCGTCACCTCGAGATCGCCGACGCCCGGGAGGCCGAATGCGGTCATTTCGTTGGCGCCCTGCGAGGTGCCGAGGATCGACATTTCCCTCACGGCCTCGTTAAATGTGGCCGCCTTGAGGTTGTGGTGCGGAACCCCGGTCTTCTCCTGGAGGCCGTCAGCGATACCGAGCGCGATCGCGAAGACGTTCTTCATGGGAGCGCAGATTTCCACGCCGGTCTCGTCGTCGGTGGCCTCGATGGCGTAGTTGTCGGTGCGAATTGCGCGCGCGTACTTGATGGCGACCTCGAGGTCCTTGCACCCGAAGATGGTTGCGGTGGGTTCCCGCGCGGCGCATTCGTTCGCCTTTACGGGACCCGCGACGGCGATGATCGGGGGCAGGTTGTCGTAGCCCTCGTCTGCCGCGATGCGTCGGATCGAGTCGGGCAGCAAGAGCACGTCGCCGTTGTCGAACTCCAGGAATCCCTTGGAGGTCACCATGAGTGCATCGGCTTTGACGATGCCGGGTAGCGCCATTTTCACGACCTGCTCGACGCCGACGGAGGCCACGGAAACGATGACGGTATCCGCGCCCTCCAGGGCCTCGTCGAGGGCGGGGTCGGGTGCGCCGAGTAGCTTTGGATCTCCGAGGGTTTCGCGGAACCAACCGGCCAGGTAGGAGCCGGAGGACTGGAGGACGTCGAACACGTAGTTGCCGGGGATGCCCTGTACAAGGTCCGCGGTATGCTCCACACCCGCTCATGCCTACTCACGCTGCGTCAGCAACACCGCATACTCGACCTGTTCGCCAGCGATTGCCACGTCGCACTCGAGGTCACCTGGAGCGTCTACCAGAACATCATCGACGCCTACTGTGCGCCCGACACGATTGCGGGCAAGGCCCTGATGCAAGCCGAAATAGCCTGTCTCGCGACGCGGGCATCCCTAGCTCCCTCACGGAGATCGTCACACTGGGCAGGACACTCAAACGCCGAGCCGAGCACTCCTCGAAACAGGAGGATTCAGGTCCCAACTACACCCCCAATTATGAAGAGCCCCAAAAGATGAGTCAGTCATGGGAATTGCCTCCTGTGTTCACGCTCATTCGGGCTGTAGACTTGGGGTATGTCAACGACCATCGACGTCTATCCGACAACGAGCTTCATGCCGCTCGTGGAGCAGACGCGCGCCCGCACACAGGAGCTTTTCCAGCAGCTCCTTGACAGGCACGGAGTCGGCTCTCGGATCGAAGTCAAGGCGTTCTACCCCTCTGCGGGGGGCTCGCAGCTCCGCTTCGTTGACGAGAGTTTGGCCTGGGAACCTGGTATGGAACTTGGCTTTGGCTACTGGATTAACGGCGAGTGGGACTCCACCTCTTGGCCTGGTTGTTTCGCTGTCGAGGATGATGATCGGATCACTGAAGAAGATCTCGTTTATCCGTTCAACTCAAAACCAGAACATCTTGGACTGTGGAGCATTGTTGAGGAGTTTGAGGATCTACTGCCACCCGAGCAGCTAACAAAGGTACTTCGTCAAGATCATTACTGGTATGAATACCGAAACATGGCCGGCCCTGCTGTTGCGTCGACAGGGTACGGGCTGGTTGCAGCAGCTCTTGCCGAAGCAACCAACGGAGTCATCGCCTCATTCGACAGCGCATTCGACATTGAACACAATGGCGAATCTGCTCAAAAATTCCTCACCTGGTGGGGCGAGAAGCAAATGACTTTCTATGGAACTGAATCATTTAAGAAGTCGCGTAACGTTTAGATCCCGGCTGGAATGATGTCGTCGATGAACCCGATGCGTGCAGGCACGGCTTGATAGGGGACCACACGGTGTTCCACGTGGTTGCCAGTTATCGGGCCAATCCCGCAATGATGGCTCCCTCGAAGCGCAACTGTCGGATCGCCCAGCGGATCGCCCGCACACCCAAACGTGCCCGGGGTGCGCACACCTTCTCGCTATGCTCCAGGAATGTCGCCGTCTGGCAGGAGCGTTCGCAGCATATCCAGCGCCGTATTGTGCGCCGGATCCTTGCCGGGACCCCGGCTCAAGGGCGCGTCAAAGACCTCTGCCAGTAGCGTGCCATGCCCTTGTGTGATCACCCCGCACGAAGGGCACCCCACCACCCGGCGGCAAGACTTGATCTACAAGACCACGCTGCATTCGCGCTGAGTGATAGCGATCGGGTGGAAGCCCTTCACGTCGATGAGCAGATCACACCGCTTGAAGCGGGCAAGCTAAAGGGAACAGCAACAGGTAGGTGAGGCATTGTAGAGGTCCTTGACGATAGGGAGTAGAAGACCGTTCATCATCAAGGACCTTGACCTCTACCCGCAACCCCCGACCAACACCCGGTCACCCACACTCAACTCAGAAGAGCCCTATAACTGCTGGCCAGAGCGCAGTTCTTCGAATTTTAGGCATGAAAAAAGCCCCTTGCAGGGGCTTGATCCTGACTTGTGGAGTTTTCGAGTTTTAGCTGGTGCGGGATTTGCTTCCCAGCGGTTCTATTCCGTGGGCTTCGAGTATGCCGTTGGCGTTGTAGATGGAGATTCCGGGGAAGCGTTCGAGCATGAGCAAGTAGACGCTGTCCGGTCGCATGTCCCTGTTCAGGTGTATTTGCGCCTTTTCCATGAGCTTGATGGTGGCGTAAGCGTTGAGGCCAAGACCGATGGCAAGTGCCATGAGGGTTTCTCGCTTCATCGTGGGCACGGTGTCATTCTGGATCCTGTTGAAGAGCGCATCGTGCAGGTCGGTGCGTTCCGTGAAGGTGCGTGGGTAACGGACCTCTCGGTACTTGAGCAGGTTGGCGATGGTTTGGCACAAGGATGAGTGGGGATCACCAACGATGTCGTCGAGCCTTGCGGTATCCTCCAGGATAGAGTTCGTCGTCCCGGCGGCGGAGGCGAACACCTTCTGGTCGTCGTGGCCGTCGGGCGTGGCTTGATGAGCTGGGTCGATGTAGATGATGCGCTTGTCGACGCCTTGGCGGTGTTCGAGGTGGAACAGCGAGTCGAGGTCTTTATCGAGGCCGACGTAGTCCTTGGTGACGACGGATTGAATGCACAGGAAGGCTTTCGCCGGGCTCTTCTTCGCAGCGGGTTTGAGCCGGTAGGTGCCGTGGGCGTCGATGCGCACGTACCTTGTGCTGTTCTTGACGAAGTAGCCTTCGATGAAGATGTAGTCGCCAGCTTGTACCCATCTACGCAAACGGGGGTGCCCGCTGAGAAGGACAGCAGCATCTTGGTAGCCGAGCGCTGTGAAGTCTTCCTTGCCTTCATCCATGAAGCTGTAGACCCGCTCGTAGTCGGCGAGTTTGGCGATCCGGGATTTCAGTCCGACTTCAAGGAGTCGATACTTCACAGCCGAGCGGGAAACCTCGAAGATGGCGGCCAGCTGATCGAGTAAGGTGCTGCAGCTCAGATTGGGTGAGGAGTCCAGGATGTCGTTGGCCGCGCTGGTGAACGTGGGCCTTGGCATCAGCACCCGCGGAGCGAGCCGGTGGGCTTGCCATTCGAGCCACTGAAGTTCGGTTTCCTTGCGCCTTGATTTCACCGAAGGCGTGAAGAACGTGGTGGAAACCCGCGACTTCATTGGCGCCAGGCTTCCACCTGTGGCAGCTAGGCGCGCATGGTGGATTTGAAAGAAGGTGCGGTCTTTTTCCCAGTGGAGGATTTCGTGCATGAGTGCGTTTCGTCGCGCACCCTCGCCCATCGACCACTCAGAGGTGGGGTCAACTAGGATCGTCCCGGCTGGATAGAAGCGTGGCGTGCATTCACCGGTGGCTGGATCGTAAATGCTCACCTCGCCATCGACGAGAACACAGCAGGCAAATACATCCGAGCTGGCGGACAGCTGCGCCTCTTTGATTTGCAGGCCGCTTTCTTTCGCGAGCTCCTCGACGGGGATGGCCATCGGCGTTTCGAGCGCTTTTGGGTAGTGCTTGGTCAGGTACTTTTCGGCGTAGTCGTCTAGCCGGTTTTCCCCCAGAATGAGGGCACCGGTTTTCTTGTTGATGTCGTACACATCAGCGTGGCTACGCATCGCGGGTGGCAACCGGTACGTCTCCTTCGCTGATGTGGTCGAGCGGCATCTCCTTCAGCGCCTTGTCGGCCTCCCGCCACGTCGGGCAGTACTCTTCCATCAACTCGTGGAACCGGTGGGTGTGGTTCGCTTCAACCAGGTGAACGAGTTCGTGGGTAATAACGTAATCGAGGCACTCCGGTGGCTTCTTGACCAGTTGCAGGTTCAACCAGATGCGCCGCTCGGGAATATTGCACGTGCCCCAACGGGTCTTCATGTTCTTGATTCGAAACTCTTCAGCTTCAACGCCAGTTACTTGTTCGCATCGCCTTGTAGCGGACTTGAGAACTCTGCGCAGCTCAGCCCGGTACCACTCCGTCATCACGCGTTCGCGCTGTTCGAGCGTGTAGCTGGCAGGCACAGTCATCACCAGTTTGCTGGCCTTTTTCACCACCGAGGCGCGAGTGCCTTCGTAGACCACTTGCAGCCGATACGGTTTGCCCCACAGGTAGTGAGCCTCGCCTGAGACGTAGGTTCGCTCCGTTTGCCGGGGTTGTGAACGCATCCGTTCCTGTCGCAGGTAGATGTCCGGGAGCTTCGAGAGGAGAAAGTCGGATAGTTCCGCAGTCGTAACGTAAGAAGGTGCGCTGACGGTTACCTGCCCGTCGGGTGGCAGGATACGTAGGTACACATTCTTCAAGTTCTGTTTGCGAAGAACCGTCACGGGGACATTCCCGACTTGAAGCTCCTCTTTAGTCATCGAAGTAGTCTTCCTGCCTGGTTGCCAACTCGTAGATTTCCTCCACAAGCTGGTCAATTCTTGGCTCCGACAACTCGTAGTCCTCTAGGGTCTGGGCGATCGCGTTCTTAATGCGTTGCTGCTTCGCGCGGTTCGCTAACCATCCCACCTCTACTGAGTCTACGATTGCAAGGTGTACTTGTAATGCCACGTCTTCAATGTCGAGACCTTCGAAGTCCCTCTGCTCCTGCGCAAAGTCGTACAGAGCCCGTTTGGCTTGCGAGTCGTGAATCTGATCTGGATATTTTTCGGTTTCCTCCGGGCTGTGGATACGTCGAGCCAACTCGGTTACCTGCCGCAAGTACTCGGCATACGACAACGCTCCCAGGCGACGCTCCCCGATGAGCCTCTTCAACAGCTCCGACATCTTGCCGTAGTACGACTGGTTCATCGGCATTTTGCGGACGATTTCGCTGATCAAGTTCGCGTTGATGATCTCGGCCTTGGCATTATCGTCACCAGTGACCCCGTCCAAGATCTGGTCGACCGGGGTGGTCGAAGCGTTATCCAGTAGCAACTCCACCAACGGCGTGTCATCAAGTTTAGAGATGACAGTGCTGTCTTGGGCGGTGACGTAGGTGTCCAGAATGAAGCGCATGTCTTCCTGGTAGCTGCGCAGATCGATCCAGTCTCGCGCGGCCAGCATAACCGCGTCCTTCAACTGGTTGTAGTTGTGCACATCTGTGCGGATCTTTGCCACGTCCGCATCGGTGTAGTTGAAGTCCGTGACCAGACGATCAGCACAGTTTGCGAACGAACGCGTCAACGCAGACACCAGCCCATAGAACGTGCTGCGTTTGCGCGAATCGGCGTCAGCCTCATCCTCGCCAGCAGGAGGTTCGCAGAAAAACCGGATATGAGCCGCATCGTCACGCGGCGCAGGAACCTCAGACAGCAACTGGCGCAGTGAGTCACGCGCGCCCTCCATCTTGGCCTTCGCTTCAAGAGCGCGCTGTTTGATGAGGCCCTCAACGTCTTCCTTGTCATACTCTGCAAAAGCCTCACTTGTGTAGTCAGCGAACGCGGACTGCACTGAGCGGAAGAGATCCTTGTAGTCGACGATGTAGCCGTAGTCCTTCGACGGGTCGTCGGGACGATTCACTCGACAAATCGCCTGGAATAAATCGTGGTCCCGCATCGACTTATCGATGTATAAGTAGGTGGCGCTCGGCGCATCGAAACCAGTGAGCAGCTTATCGACGACGATCAGCAGCTTCATTTTTGCTGGTTCTTCCTTGAACAAGCGCTTGGCCTCATCCTCAAAGTCCTTGACCGATTTGCCAGCCAACATGCGTTCGTATGTGCGCTTCTTGTACTCGTCCTCGCTTTCCTGATCCGGGTCAGACGTGGAGGTGCGAACGGAGGCATCAGTCGGCTCATAGGAAGTCACAACCGCGCAGCGCATGAAGCCTGCCATCTGGAACAGCTCCCAGTACCTGCAAGCCTGGTAGATGCTGCCTGCAACCAGCATGGCAGTGCCGCGCTCGCGCTTTAGCCGCGGCTTGGTTTGCATGTCGAAGATGATGTCGTAGACGATCTTCTGCAAGCGTTCCTTCGACGAGTACAGCTTGTTCAATGTCGACCAAGATGCCTTCAGCTTGTCCTTCGCGGTCTGGGTCAACCCCGCGGTTTTCACCTCGAACCACTGGTCGATCTTTGCTTCGCTGGACAGATCCTGATCAATGTCACGCGCTTCGTAGCGCAGGTCAAGTACCACACCGTCAGCCACGCCTTCGTTGAACTTGTAGGTGTGGATGTAGGGGCCGAAGACTTCCAGCGTGGTCTTCTTATCCTTCTTCAACAAGGGCGTGCCAGTGAATCCGATCAGGGTTGCTCCCGGCATGAGCTGGCGGACAGCTTCGTGGAGCTTGCCGGAGTTGGTGCGGTGCGCCTCGTCGATGAACGCAACGATGTGTCCCTTGGCCTCGTAGTCCGCAGGGAGGTTATCTAACAACTCCCTCCGGTAGGAGTCAATGTCAGAGTCCTTGCCAGCGTTGTGACCATACTTATGGATCAGAGAACACACCACGCGATCGTCTGACTTGTTGAGGATCGCCCGCAGGTCAGAGCCGCTTTTTGCCCGCTGGATCTTCTCATCGATGTCAATGAAGAGGTCACGGATCTGCTTGTCCAATTCGTCGCGGTCGGTGATGATGACCACGCGTGAATCGTCGACATGTTCGATAACCCATTTGGCCAGCCAAGCCATGATCAGCGATTTGCCCGAGCCTTGGGTGTTCCAGATGATGCCACCTTCACCACGCTCAATGAAAGGGCGGGCAGCCAAGTTTGCGAACAACTGATTAGGCCTAGGAACCTTCTTGACCCCAGCATCGAAGATCACGAAGTCGTGGATGATCTGCAGCAAGCGCCGTTTTTCGCACAGCGAGATCACTCCCTGCCGCAGCGGGTTCTTGGTCTGATCCCGCAAGTGTTGAACATCAACTGACACTGGGTCAGTAGCCTTCGGGTCTTCGTGCCACTGGAGGTAGAACTTCTCCGGTGTCTCGATGGTTCCGTAGAAGAGCCCCTGGGTCTCGTTGCCTGCGAACAGTAGCTGCTGGGTGGTGAAGAATCCAGAAATGTATTCACGCTTCTGGTTCGTGATCAGCTGGCGGATGCCCTGGGAGGCTTCGACACACGACTTCTTCAACTCGAACATGCCTACGGCAATCCCGTTGACGTACAAAACGATGTCTGGTCGTTTCGACTTCTTGCCGGTGGTGTAACGAACCGTGACCTCCTCGGCCACAGTGAACTCGTTCAGTTCAGGGTATTCCCAGTCGATATAGTGGAGGCGCTTCTTTTCCTTCTGGCCGGGCTCGCTGTAGGTGATGCCGTAGCGCAGCAGCGAATAGACCTCCTTGTTCAACTCGTAGATCGAGGTAACACGGTCTTCGCTCAAGTCCCGCAGTTTCTTCGCGGCTTTCACCACCGCCTCCCGGGGGTAGCCCCTGCTATACAGGTAGGCGGTCAGGCGTTCCTCGTCGACAGGTTTATTAAACTGGTCGTGCAGATTCCCGATGTAGTCGTAGTCCAAGTCGTTGATCAAGCAGTCCTTGATCAAGCGCTTCTGGGTCTCGAACTCGCTACTCACAACGACGCTCATGCTGCCTCTTTCCCCAAAGTTAGGCGCACCCGCCCAGTCAACAGGTCATCCATCGCACCAAGCTTCAACCGCTCCGCCTTCGCCCGCTCCTCGGCAAGCAGATGGATCTCATCATCCATGCCAGACAACACTTCAGCGATTGCCCGCTGTTCATCAACTTCTGGCACCTCAAAACTCTCGGTTTTCAGCAGACTCCAGTCCGCTCTTGGCATCTTTGTGCCCATTGTCTTGCCTGCCGCATCCAAAAAGCGTTGCGAGCGAACAAGGTGGAACAAGAATCTGGGATCTATGCCGTCCTTTGCAGCCAATGCCCAAATCTCGCCACTCCTCAGCCCAGAACAGGTAGCTAGCCAGTACTTCTTTAAGTACGGTCGTAATCTGCCAAAGAGAACGTCGCCGGGGCGAAATATAAATGAGGCCGCAGTTCGCACACTGGTGTCTCCGACCACTTGTCCCTCGCCAGGCAAGAGATTCTCTAGCTCCACGTCCATGTCCATCGGGTCACCCGTGGATGATTCACGGCGGGAGTGGGCTATCTCATCGAGTGACCTAACTGCCCAGGGCATGTTGTATCCATCGAGCCTGAGGTCACGTGACATTAATCCTTCGAGCGCACCGTCGCGGATCGCCTTCTTCTTCGTGATCAACTCATCCAAGTTCGCCAGATGCTCATCAAACCCCGACAGCACCTCAGCAATCGCCCGCTGTTCGGGAAGCCTCGGTCTCGGGATTCTCATGTTGGCAATCATTGGGCGGCGCACGGAGTCGACTGAAGACTTGGCCGTATATTTTTCAACCTCGTCAAGAAAGGCCGACGAGAAATAGTAGTAGAAGAAGCGGGTGTCGAAGTTCTGGAAGTTATTAAGGACATAGACCCGTTGGTGAGCCTTAAACCTCCCGTCGACATAGTGGAACACTTTCCCTGTTCCTACCCCGTCTCCCGCTGTTAAAACTGCTTCACCTTCAAACTCGAAGTCATTGATGCGTTCCACCTTCTTCGATCTCACAAAAAAGGGAAATAATCCATTAGGAACAGCATCCTTGGTGTCACCGGTTCCCGTAGATATGTGGCAGATTTCGCCGACATTTCTAAATTCCCAGTCGCTCGGATAGCTCACCATGTGTAGCCCATCCTTTCCAGGCTGTGCATCACGTTGGCGCGGGACCGCTCAACGGCGTCCTCGATTGCGGGCAGGGTACGTTCGTAGCGTCGGGCGATGTCGGTGATACGGGTCGCGTAGGTGTTGACCTGCTGGTCGAAGATGTTGGAGATCTGCGACTGTAGGTGTGGGAGCCATTTGCGGTCGAACAGCAGGTGCTTGATCTCGTCTTCGGTGAGCTTGCCGTACTGCACGAGCACCTTCTGGTCGAGTTCTTCACGGGCTGCCTTGGCCTGCTTCTTCACAGGCTTGATCTGGTCAAGCTTGTCCCGGTAGTCAGCCAGGGCTACATACTCGTCACGGTAGGCCTCCGGCACGGGAGCCGTAGCTGCCAGTTGCTGGCGCGCAGCAGTCGCCTTCGTCTTGATCGGTTTTCCGGTCTTGCCGTAGAGATCGAGCGCGGCGATATCTGGGTGTTGCTTTAGTAGCCAGTTAACGCGGATCATATTCTTCTGTGTGAAGTTGTCGATCAGCTCGTCCAAGACGTCAAGCTGCGGCGACTGCTTCATGTCGTCGAGCGCTTTGAGCCTGGCATTGAGTTCCTTCTCAACGACCTTTCCGGTAGAGCTGAGGACTTCGGCGAACAGGTTGTCTTCTTCAGCCTGCTCCTCCAAGAGGGTCTCCAAGTCAGCTTCGATACTGAGCAGGGTACGGTCGAGCTCGGCGAGCTGGGCCTGTTCTTGCGGGAAGTACTCGGCTTCGATGATGGCAGTGGGGATCAAGATCCCCTCGAATCCTTTCACTTGGCCGGTGCTGACCATTTGCCCATCTTCGGTCTTCTTCTGTTTGTAGGTGTACTCCACTTCGCGGCCTGCTTCGAAACCGGACGCCTTGATGATGTACACGTCATCTTGGAGGCCTTCATTCCAGTAATTCATGAGAATGTCGAACGCATCGTATGGGTCAAGAACCTTTGCGTCGGCGTAGTGAGCTAGGAGCGCTTCACCAATTTCGCGGATTATCGATCGAGGATGAGTGTCGCTATCCACGCCGAGCAGAGCAGGATTAGCGCATTCGTTAGCCCATGAGATTAGGAGATCGCGGACCTCGACGGTCTTTTGTGCCGTGAGTTTCTCATCTGCGGTGATCTGTGCCGCGAGTTCGTCCGGGGCGTGCAGCAGCGCGAACCGACCTGAGTCTTGCTGGGCAAACAGGCGCTGTTTCAAGCTTGGAGCCACCTGCCATAGCGCAGCCAGTGAATCAAGATCCCCAGCCGGGATTCCGCCTTGAAGATGTGCGGCAATATTCTGTGGCAGTTCGGCACTGGGGCGCTGAATATAGCGAGGAACGTTGAGGTTTCCGTCATTGTCATCGAGGATCTCGTCGTAACCAACCATCCGGGAATAGCCGTCGATTTCGAGTCGCTGATTGAAGGTGAGGACGATGCGTTCAATATCCTGTTCACGCAGACGATTCTTGTTGCCGTCTTTCTTGAACCCCTGACTGGCATCGATCATGAAGATACCTTCGTGGCTGTCGCCGTTTTCCTTATCGATCATGATGATGCATGCTGGGATGCCTGTGCCGTAGAAGAGATTTGCTGGCAGGCTCACGATTCCTGTGATGTACTTACGAGCTAAGACTTGCTTACGGATTGTCTCTTCGGAATTGCCTCGGAACAAGATGCCGTGTGGCATGATAATTGAGCCCTTGCCGTCCGCGGTCAGGGATTTCAGCACATGCAAGAACCAGGCCCAGTCGCCATTCTTCTCCGGGGGAATCCCGTATCCATCGAACCGGTGATAGACATCATTAGCTGGGGAGATTCCGTCCGACCATGACTTATCGGAGAATGGCGGGTTCATCACAATGAAGTCAAATTTAGTTAGTTGGCCATAGTCGTCAGTGAACTGCGGCGATGACAGGGTTGAATGGGTCTTGATGACGCCAGTGCCTTTTTGGTGAAGCACCAGGTTCATCTTTGCCAAACCGGCTGTCTTATTGTCCTTTTCTTGGCCGTAAATCGATACGATCGAGTTGCCTTGGCGATTCACTGGTGCCTCGTCGGCAGCGCGGATCAAGAGGGAGCCACTGCCTGCCGCAGGATCATAGAGCGTCCACGAGCGTCCATGCTGGCGCGGCTGGATGTTTGAAATACCGAGCAGTCTGGCCATGGTTCGGCTCACCTCGGAGGGGGTGTAGAACTGGCCTTTGCTCTTGCCGGACTCTTGGGCGAACTTCATCATGAAGAACTCGTAAGCATCGCCGATGATGTCGTCGCCACTTGCGCGGTTGTTCTTGAAGTCAATTGCCGGATTCTCGAAGATCGCTATCAGGCCAGTGACCTTGTCTACCAGCTCCTTGCCACGTCCTAATTCGTCTTCGTTGTTGAATGAGACATCCGGCAGTGATCCTTGAAGTTCGTTTTCCTCTAGGAACGCTGAGAGAATTTTGTCGACACGTTCGCCGATATCCTTCTTGCCCTTCGCTGCGATTAAGTCATCGAAAGATGCACCTTCTTTCACTGTGAAATCGGCGTACCGCTGACCTTTGTACCGATCCGAGACGTACTTAAAGAACAGTAGAGTGAGTACATAGTCCTTGTAGCGTGCTGGCTCCACACCGCCACGAAGCTTATCTGCAGCTTCCCAGAGTAAGGAATAAAGCTCTGTCTTTTTCACTGCCATCCAAAGTCCCTCGTTGAAAATCCTCAGTAGTCGGTGATGTCGATTCCGGCGTTCATGAGTCGCTCATAGCGTTCAATCGACATCAATACAGCCAACGGTCTACCGTTCTTCAACACAAAAGCCGCCTCGTCTTCCTCAAACAGCTTCGTGATGATCTTGGATGACTGTCCGCGCAAAAAATCCGACATGTTATAGAAGTCCATCGTCGTCTTCTCCGGCGCAGCATCCATGTGCGACACCTCCCATGTGACCAGGCTCCAGCACCATTCGGTAGTGCTTTTACCCTCCCAGAAAGTAATTGCTAAAGATTGTACCAGCCACTCCCACCCCTAGCCAGATACCCGCTATCGCAAGCTCACCAGCATACTCCCTCAGCCAGAAAAGCGCGCCTGATGTGTGGCTGCAACGGCGACGAGCACCAGATCGCATAGCCTCCCGCACGCCCGCGAACAGTCCTAGAAACAGCAAAGCCCCTGTTCAACAGGGGTCCAAGGGCCTAAGCAGCTTTTGTCATTTTCGACGTCTTTGTTTCGATGATAGCCACGCCCGGATCCCCCAGGCGCTGGCCAAACGCAGTGCGCACCGTGTCGTCCGCGCTGCGGATGATGAAGTCTACGACCTCGACGGGCGTGAAGACGAAGCCCAGGCGCTCGCTCATGCGCGGGAAGGCCTGTGAGAAGAAGCGGTCGTAGAGCGTGCGCATGATCTCCTGCTTGCCCGCCAGGGTGTGCACTGCCTCGATGCGCTCGACCATTGCCTGATAGAAAGCATCCAGATCGCGGCGCTCGTTCTCGAACATCGAGTGCGCCGCCAGCATCTCACAATCGCTTATATTGCACGGCTTACAGGGTGCTGCTGTGAGAACGAATGATCTGGGAATATCGGCTCAAACGGTGGAGTGGTGGAATCTGCTTCCATACCGGGAAATGCCATGAAATCATCGTCGCGCGCAGCAGACATTCGACCAACAACAGCGGGTAATCTGCGACATATAAGCAGGTTTGGTGCCGTGGTGCGACTACAAGGTGATTGCTCTGAGTAAACGTCGGACCGCCGTTTCATTTCTGTTCCACGGCTGCGGGACGCAGATGAGCATGCCCCTCCTTAACGTGTCGTTTGTCGACCATGGCGGTCGATAGTGTGACCCAGAGGAGGGGACAGGATGTCTCAGAAAATCGCCAACAAGGGCGATGGCAACCAGATCGCTCAGTTCGGTGGGGACCTGAACGGAACACTCAATCAGATCAACGGCACACGGACATTGGCGTCCCTGACACTGCCCGAACTTGGCGAGGAGTATCTGTTGGCCAGTTCGATCGTCTCAAGGGAACGGAAGTCAAGACTCAAGACATCAGCAATCGCAGCATTGGTGTGTCTCTTGTGCTGTGGCATCACTGTCGTCATGTATTGGCTGTTTGGACAGCCGTCTCTCAAGGAGATCATCTTCAGCCCTGCAGAAGGGTCGAAACTCGAGTTGAGCATGAATCTCACGCTAGCCATCCCTGCGATTGTGGCTGCTCTTTCGGGGGCAGGTGCATATGGCAGGGTGACGAACCCGAGTGAGCTCGAGGTAGATCGGAAAGAGCATCGAAGGGCGGCCTTCATGGTGGCCCGCCAAAGGGGCCTCACCGAGCGAGAGTGGTACGAGGTTGTTGAAGCCGCCAAGGAGAGCTAGACGTCGGTAGGCGCAGGAGGATGTGCGTGCCCACGCCATGCACATCCTCCCGCACCCGCGCTCACAATCGCACAAATGTGCAGTTATGATGCGTATCACCGCACGAGTGTGCGCCGCTCCAGCTAGCAACAGTGCGGTTTATGGCAATCCATATCGGATGGTATTTGTCTGGACTAACGCCCCTGCCCATACGTCTGACAAATCCCCCCAAAATCAGCCCACACGCACCCCAAAAACCCGCCACGGCCTCGTCCCAAACGGACCCGGAAAGTGAACGCCACCACCCGCGTGTCCTAGGATTGGGGGCACGCC
>ERZ772974.1546-NODE-1546-length-14955-cov-6.338188_pt1 | contig 14955 bp, 10 predicted proteins | sample MGYA00580671_ERZ772974 | MGnify/ENA primary metagenome ERZ772974 (study PRJEB29015, sample SAMEA2738065) | human oral metagenome | biome: human oral; feature: human-associated habitat; material: saliva | place: China | collected 2218 ... | reverse complement strand
ACACCGTGCAGTGCATCAAGGCGCTGACTCAGGGCAACTTCGCGAACGTCGGCAAATACATTTTCTACATCATCAACAGCGTGGCGGCGCTCCTGCTGTGGACCCGAAACGGCACCTCAGCCAAGGGGGCTGTAGCGGCGGCAGCATAGGGGTACTCCCCCGGGTACGCTAGCACGCTAGAGAGCTAGCCACCGAATATCCGCTGAACGATGCACAAAGGGAGGGGCCCTCCGGCAATACGACCGGAGGGCCCCTCCCCTGCATTTTGTGGGCATATTTGCCAGCTTCAATAAGCGGCTAGGTTAGCCCAGCGGAATCGCGCTACCCTTCAGAACCTGACGCTCAGGAGCCGAATCACTACCCACCTTCACAATGGGGAAAGCAACAAACGCCTGAACGCCCTTCTCACGAAGAATCGCCTTCTCATCCGCCAGCTCGGACACGAAAATGTCAGAGCTCAAAGAGCCGCGTTCCATCGCCTTACCGAGTTCGTCAACCACCCTACGGTAAGGGTGGCTACGCAGCACGGTTCGCAACCGGGCGGGCGTAACCTTTCCGGAGGATACCGGAAGCACCATGAGCCGCGGGTGCAAAGCGTTGTACGGGTACGCACCGGGGGTCACGCCAATCCGGTGGATCTGGTGAATCACCGGGAAGTTCGCAATACCCACCAGCGCGCAGAAGGCGAGCGCAGTATCGGTCGGCTGCGGGACGGTGAAACCGGTTCCGGTTCGGGATTCCGGCTTATTATCCAGCGAGTCGTACAGGGTCTGCCCGGTAATGCCGCTGAGCGTCGCGGAAGGTTCCCAGGTGGCCAGGTCCGCGCACATCAGGCGCAGACGGTCCTTAACGAACTCCTGACCCTTGTTGCGAGTCTTCATCTCCCAGCGGGATGCACCGTGGTCGGGGCGAGGGGCCTTGGCTTCAAAACGCCAGTAGGCCGGTTCGCCCAGGCCAGCGATCCAGAGCAGAGACAGCAGGTCGTCACGTTCCATCAGCGCATCCAGATGAGCCTGTCGGGTCTTCTGGTGAGAAGCCCAGTCGTCCGGGTACTTCTCCGCGTCGATTCCTCGAATACGCGGGGAGAACGGGGAGAAAACAGCAGCTTCCTTACCCGCACCGTAGGACTGGTTGACGTTCACCCAGCTACCATCAGCGGCCAGGGAAGAAACGTAGGAGTGCACGCACTCAGCAATTTCTTTTTCTGACACGCCTTCAGTATGCATCTGGGCGCGAGGCTGACCCTCCTGAGACCAACCGACGGTGACAGTTCCGGGGTGCTTCTGCTCAACCATCAGGGACAGCCCGTAGAGGGCAAAATGGGTCAATGCCGAGGTGTAGTCACCGGCAATATTCAACGTTGCCATTAGTGTCCCTCCCGTGAAATCTGGGCATCTGCTGCGCGTTCTACAGCTTCAAGGTAGGCGGTAGCGTACGGGCCGTAGGTGCGGCTCGTCTGCTCCATGAGGTTATCCCAGTAACCGACATTGAAGAGTCGGGTTGCCTGTTCCTTGAGCGCCTCGTAGTCCGTTCCCTCGGGCAGGTAGCCTTCCTTGAGCAGGAAGCCTGCGTCGTGGGCGAAGGAGAACCGGCCGTGACCGTGGCTGCAACCAATAATGCGCAACACCAGGTCGCGGTGCTCCCCCACCTTTTCAGGCGCGGCCGCAACCATGAGTGCAGACAGCTGCTCGTGACGCCAACCCCTCGGCAGGGCACTACGGCTACGGGCGCGGTACGCCTCTGCCACGGAACGGTGGCCGCTCTTTGCGAGAGCGTCCGCCTGCAGGTCCGCACCTAGCATCTGCTGGAAACGTAGGTCACGTTTACCCTCGTCGTGGTACTTTGCCGCCAGTTCCAGTGCCTCAGAGAATTCCGGCGCCAGGCCGAGGTTCTCGGCAAGCTGGCGGGTACGCTCAGCAACATCGTTCTGGTGGTCGTCCAGAAGAACAGGATCGGTCGGGGCCAATTCCTGAGCGATATCGGAGTCTTCAACAGACTCTTCGTCGGTCACAACGGCGTACCAGGCGATAACTTCCTGACCGTCCTCAGCCTCGGTAGAAAGCTCAGAAGCAATCCTCGTCTCACTGCCCGAACTTTGGCTGTCGAGCAGTTCCGCTACCTCTTCGGGTGAGAGACCCAGGTAATCCCTGAAGTCTTTCTCACGGTCCGCGCACTTTTCGTACACGTAGAGCTTGGTGCCATTGGGGAAGGGCACAGCCTCCAGCTTGTCCTTCGTGGAGGGAAGCTCACGCTGAGTCACGGCAATGCCCTGGTTCGTGAACGGAACACTGCCCGTGTCAAGAAGCAGAACGTCACCGGGAGCCAACGACTGACTGCTCTCTTCCCCATGGTCAGCATCCTGCCACAGGGAAATTTCACCCTGACGGTAAAGGAATTTACGCGGCTTCACGCCGTGCTCATCCTGGTAGTCCAGAATCTCCTTGAGAATCTTCAGATTCGCGGGGAAAGTTTCCTCGTCGCGCGGTGCGAAGTAGCCGGTCTTGAGAATCTCCATGGCGGCAGAAGTGTTGCTCGGCAGGTTATCGCGCACGATAACACCACCCATCGCGGTTTCTGCGTCCAGGGAGTCGTGCAGCCACAGGTCGAGGTCCGGCTCGTCGTAGGGGTTCTCGTCGGTACGCGAGAATTCCAGCAGGTCAGACCACTCCGGGCGCTGGTAGAGCAGACGCTCCGGGGAGGACTGCACCGGCGGGTTCTTCACCATTGCGGCAGGGTTCACCGACGGATTCTCAGTACCGTTGAGTGCTTCGAGCCAACCATACGCATTGCTCAGGTCGACCGCCTTATAAGGAGGCGCGTCCTTCTTTACCAAGTCGCCGCTGGCAGGCCTAATAACAACAACCTTGGAATCCGTACGGTGGCCCAGGCGGTTAACACGTCCGAATCGCTGCGCCAAAGAAGAGGCAGGCGCCAGCTCGGTCACCAGGTCAGCAAAGTCAACGTCAATACCGACTTCGAGAGTCTGGGTGGCCACAACAACCTTCACGGACTTATCGCCTTCGGTAGTGAAGAGCTCGCGATGCTTGTTCTGTAGCTTTTCCAGATCCGAGGGACGCATGCGTCCTACGAGAAGCTGAACCTCATCCTTTGCCAGATCCTTAGCGAGTGCTTCCTTGATAGAGATAGCCGTCCGCACATGGTTGACGATACAACCAATAGTGTAGGCTGTCTTGGAGCCTTCGCTCGCCTCCCGGCGGGCCAGGAACTCCTTAATAGCCCCCACAGCAGCATCCACGACCGCACGGTTACCGGGCTTGCCATCCCACTTATCGATGGGGCGGAGCACCAGTTCCTTGTGCGAGTGGACACGCTTGCGCAGCTCCTTGTCATTCGGGCTGTCGAGAGCCTCAATGTCCACGCCCAGGGTAGTCGATTCGCTGTCCTCGGTGGAGGGGGTAGCGGTCGTCTCAACCACCTGCAGGGTGGGAACGCCCAGGTTGACCTCGCGCTTCTGTAGCTCGGCAATACGCTGAGTGGTGTGCAGCAGCTGACGGTTCATGTGTGCCTCATCGAGCACCATGACGGTGTCCATGGCCAGTAGGGCGGTCTCACGCGGCCGGGCAGCCTTGGTGCTACCGTAACCGCGGAAGAGCGCTCGCGAACCGTACATGTCGGGGGTTGCGGCAATGATTGCGCAGGCCGAAATGTCGGTGACCGGCAGGGTGCGATTCGAGAGTTCGCCACGGATATGACCAACCTCGAAGGGGGCACGCCCCTTCTCGTCGTTACGGGTCTGGAAGCTCTGCAGAGCTTCAGCAACCCTACGCAGAATATCCTGCTCGGCGGATTCATCAGTCAGCGCCTTCTTCAGGCAGTCGAGAATCATATCGGCACGAGTTGCCTGGCTGTCGACCAGCGCACGACGTCCCACGGTCACGCAGAGGCGACGGGGAACACGCGGCGCGGCGCCAACCGCTGCGAGCGCATTCGCGAAGAGGTGAATATCAACCACGGAGGACTTACCGGAGCCGGTCGGTGCGTTAATACGTTCCGGCCATACGCCGTGCTCGCAAATGTGGTCGAGCACTTCTTCCTGCCAGCTGAAGGGGTAGTGCTCTCGCTTTTCTTTGGGCGCGTCGTTAGGTGCGGCGCTGTTATGTGCGGCATCAAGTGCAGCATCAAGCGCGGCAAAGAACTCACCGAACTCTTCACGGGTAATGGAGGGCAGCGTGGTAGCGGGGCTAGTCATGCTCTTCCTCCTTCTTGTGGCGGTCGTATTCTTCGGTGGGCACGTCGAACGGAACCAGCAGGCCGCCGCCCATGTGGCGGGACTGGCCGATGGCTACGAGGGTCGTGTCCGTTGCCAGGTTGCCGAGGTCTACGACGCCGCGCCACGGTTCTGCGGGCAGAGTGCGGGGCAGCTTATAAGCGTAGGCGGCGGGGTTCTGGGTTACACGGTGGGCTTCCAGAACCTTGGCTTCAGCCTTTTCCTCGACCTGATCCCTCAAGCTGCGAATTCGTTCGCGTGAGGTTTCAGCTTCGGGCGCTTCGAAGCTGTCACGCCACACGTAAGCCATGGAAAGCAGGGCGGCGTCAGCGAAGGTCCAGGCCTTCGTCTCGGTCTTCTTCGGGCGGTTGAAAACACGCGATTCGGGAACGGCCGCGCTGAGGGTACGCCACAGGCGCTTGTACCCGGTCTTGGGAGCATCCCAGAAACCCTGCGCGGGCAGGCGCTTCTGGCGAAGCTTCACGGTGAGTCGCGGGAAGTCCTGAGCGTAGAGGGTTTCTACACTCCTGAGCGCAATACCGAGTTCTACTGCTTCATCGGTCGGGGCGTTGGCCGGGACCAAGACAAGCAGAACTCCCTTGGACTTCACCTCACGGCGCAGGTAGTCAGGCAGGTACCGGGTGGGCAGGTACTGCAGCGCCAGACTGTTGGCGGGCTTGTGACCCTTGGGGTACCTGCCGGTGATGAGGCTGGGCGCGCCGAATCCTGCGGCAGCTACGAGAGCCTTGTGCAGCAGGGAGCATGCCTTGACGTACTGTTCGGGCTTCAGCCCTTCACCGTCTACTTCAAGGAGCCACAAGTATTCCCAGGGGCTGGTGGAGGTTTCAGCCTCCACAGGCTGGTACTTGATGGATCCGAGGCCTGCGGTGGGTACCGATGAGGGGCGCATCGTGTCGCTCATAGCGGTCTTGTCGCCTGCCTTGGTGGGAACCTTGGCGGGGTACGCTTCTGCATGAGCACGCATGAGCGCGTTGATTCGACCGGGTACGGGTACGCGGACGGGCATACCGCCTGCTTCGAAGGGGCCCGACTTAGTGTCGATGGTGTGGGTGGGTTCCACGTCTCCGGTGTAGAGGGCGGTGAAGCTGCTGGCTTCTCCGAGGGAGGGTACTTCGCCACAGAGCTGGGTGATGGTTTCCGCGATGTCTGCGGGCACCTTATCGTACTGCCAGCCGATGGTGTCGGATACTGCCCAGCCGTCGGATACGGCGCGACGTTCGGTCTGCCGCCCATCCTTAGTGGAGCGCGCTACCTCGCGGTACATGAATCGGCTCATCTTGTTGGGTGAGCGGTACACGGGGCACATGTCGGGAAGCTGCAACCCGCTCGGGGGGTTCTCCTCAAGCCACTTGAGGGCCTTGAGAGATTCTTCCGAGGGGGCGAGCTGCCCGTTTTCGATAATTGCGTGAGGTCCCTGCGCGGCCGCGCTGAGGAGTGCGGCCTGCAAGCGGGCAGGGTCGGGGAAGGCGTCGGGGCTTCCGTCCGCCTTGTGGCCCTGGTATACGCCGAGCGGGAACCTCGCGAGAATTCCGAGGTTCGTCATATTATTCAGTGTCCTCCGCGGTGGCGTTCTTGATGATGATGGAGTTGCCGTCGACGTTGAAAGTCTGGCCATTCCAGTCAGCCACGCCAGCCTTCTTGGCATTCTCGATAGCCTCGAGGAGCAACTGGTCGGTGTCTTCAACGGTCAGGGGTGCGAATTCCTTCTTATTGCCGGAACGCTGGGCGAGGGTGACAACGGGTGCGGCAGATTCGATCAGGTCGCAGTTAGCACGGATGTAAAGTTCACGTTCCGCACGGGCAATGGCGTTGAGGCCGAGCGCGGCGAGGAGTGCACGGGCAGCAACGTTCTTTTTTTCGTCGGTGCCGAAGCGCAGCTGACGCAGGGTGGTGAGGCTCAGAACCCAGGAGCGAATAATGCGGCGGCAGGCTACAGCACCGGTTTCTTCGAGCGAGGGCGGGATGCTACCCAGGCCGATACCAGAGGCCGATACGTGAGCGGTATCCTTGTTCTTGGCCTTGGAAGCAGCCGCGATTGCATCACGGTTCTTCTTGAGGTTACCGGGGCTCAGTTCATTAGCCTGGTCGTTAACCAGAGATTCCATGTCCTTAGGTGCAAGCTTTACGCTGGCGGCTACGGCGTCGACGCGGGCGCCGCCACGGCGTGCCTGTCGGTGTTCAGCGCCAGGTTCCTGGTCTGCGAGAACGCCGATGATTTCACCGACGAGGGCGCTGCGCAGGCGGACCTGGTTGCTCTTGCGGGTGGAGTCCCATGCGCCGAAGAGGAGCGCTGCGGGGGCGGTTTTGAGCAGTGCGCTCATGTCTGCGGGGGTGCTGTTGCGCAGTGCGCGGTACTGGTCGTTTTCGGTGATGGGCTTATCGTCGACGCGACCGGCGCGGAAGTGGCCGTCGAAGATGCGGTGGGAGAGCTCCATGTCGGTGTATTCTACGGGGCCGTTTTCGGTCTTGTAGGTGACGACGGCGCGGGGAATCTTGACTGCTGCTTCGTCGCCGTACTGGCGGCCCTGTTCGATGGCGGCTTCTGCGCGGTTGAGTTCGGACTGCTTGCTGTCGATGAGGACGACCTTCTGAGGCTTGCCCTTGACGGCCTTTTCGGCGTCCTTGGAATCTTCTTCCTTCTTGGGTTCGTCCTGACCTTCAAGCTTCTCTACGATGTAGCGGGTTTCGTAGGCGAAGACGGACTTGGAACCGTCGACGAACTTGGCGGGTGCTACGGATGCGTGGGGGCCTGCTGCGGGTTCGAGTTCGGTGATGGAGGTGATGACGGAGCCGCCGCCGAGTTCGAGGTTGTCGATGAGGTCGGCGAGGGTGATGGTGTTCTGGGATTCGTTCTGGGACATGGTTGTCTCCTTATGTGTTGGGTGCACGTTTGCTTCGATGCGTTGGACGTGCACATTTACTTGTATAGTTTTAAGCTACATCGGTTTTTCGAATGGTGCGCGCGTTTTCGTCACGCCACTACTTCAAGGACGGTAATGCCCCTGATTCTGCACTGTAACCGCCTTGTTTAGGCACTATTCAGCGCAGATTCAGGGGCATTTAGTTGCATAAGCTGGTCAGCATATAGAGGGGGCTAGAGTCTGGCTCTGTTTCCTTGCTATACTCTGGAATTGAGTTCTGCTGCAACAGAACTCAAAATACCCCGCTTATTGCGGTATCAACATACTTTAAAAGCCGTCTACTGCGTTTCCGTTGTGGTGGGCGGCTTTTCTTCACCCGAAGAAATACTCACGGTAACGTTGCTTCCAGCCGGCAGAATCGAGAAGATCTGCGTCCGGTGATTCGTGAACGCAATCTGGGCTTCCGTATTGCCTCGGTTTGAGAGTACGACCAGAGTTTCCTGTCCACCCAAATCTTCGATGTTGGGAACCTTCCGCATCGTCTCATAACGAGGTCCGCCACTGACGTGATTCTTCGTAACCCATGCCTTATATACTTCCAACAACAGGTCTGCCAAGATGAGCGACAGGGTGTTCACAACCAGGTTCACCATAATATCCATCGGATTTACCTCCAAACGGCTGCCCGGGTCAACCCTCACACAGGGGCGTGTAAGGCACCAGCCGAGCAAATTCGGTATATCTCGAGAATACATCAGCTTCCAGAAAATTTTCAACAGTTCTAAGTAAGGAAGCCCGTGTCTCACAGGTGCGATGAGTACCGACGAGACACGGGCTGAAAAGAAAGCTCTCGAAATCTTTGCAGATCCGAGAGAATAGGGCCAGCTAGCTTCCGGCTATTGCAACAGGTCTAACCCCCAATGAAGACCAGCGCGCGACGGCGCTGGATTTACTGCATCACCACAAACTAAAATCAGCTGACTGTATCTATTATCCCGTCTTTGCCATCAGTCCGCAATCGAAGTCGTCATTCCCCCACTCCCCTACCGCGCGCCGCTACAGAATGAGCGCATCCGATTCGGTCACCTCACGCGCCCGGCCGATGTAGCTGAAGGTCGGCTCGTCTAGGCGGGCCAGCAGCCCCAGGTCGCAGAAGAGCACTGAGTCCTCGTCCGGATCGATGAGTTCCTGAACCTCGTCTTTGATGCGTCGCACCTTGGCGGGGGCCGCATCCACAATAAAGACGCTGTACTGAATACGGTCCCCATAACTGAGAATGAGCTTGGCCAGTTTGGCGCGCCGCCGGTCGCTGGGTACGTCGTAAGCAATGAGTGTTCGTCGGGCGTCGTCACGCATTATCGTACGGTCACCCCCGTGTACTCGCGGGTGGTTCCGTTGATTACGCCCAGGAGCATGCGGGCCTGCACCTCAATAGCGCGGCGCCACGTCACCGAGTACCCGTAGGTGGGGTGGGTAATCTCCGTGGCCATTCGCTTCTCGAACGCGGCTATGACAGTCTTCCGCCCTTCGGGTGTGAGCCGGTAGCTGCCACCAACCGCGGTGAAGTGTGCCGCTTTAACCTGCTTCCTATTAATAAGAGACACCACCACAGAATCTGCGATGACGGCACGGAACTCTTCCATGAGGTCAAGCGCGAGCGCCGGCTTATTGCGTGAGCTGCTGTGCAGGAACCCGGCGTGAGGGTCAAGCCCGCACGTGAGAATCCCACGAATACACTCCGAACTGAGCAGCCCGTAGGCGTAGTTCAGCAGAATGTTGATGGGGTCGTTGGCGCCTCTCCCCTGCCGCCCGGTCCAGGTCCAGCCGAGTTCGGCGAGTACATCTTCTTTAAGCATGGTTGCGAAGTTGCCGAAGTAGAGCGAGGCGGCTTCACCTTCGAGGCCGAGCAGTTCCGGGATTGAGGTAGCTTGCGGCGTGTGCTTCTGAATGTCTCGCATGGTGCGGCATGCGTCTGCGGCGTGTCCGTTGCGGCGCAGCAGGGTCGCTTGGTTTGAGATTTTGCTGGCAATCATGGCGGCCGCTATGGGCAGGTGTCCCTGTGCTGAGAGGACGTGTTGTTGCACGCGGGCCAGTCCATTCGGTCCGGTGCCGGGTTGCGACCAGCCGTAGACTCGGCCGGTGCTGGAGCACCAGATGATGGTGCAGTTGCGCCACATGAGTTCCCGTAGAAGCGCGGAGGAAACGTCGATGTTTCCGTGGACAACGAGGCTGTGCACACGTTCGAGGGGTACGCTGCTGATTGTTTCACCGAGGTACTGCACGATGAGGCGTCCTTGCTGGACGGTCGCCCTTGATCCTTGCGTGGTGAGGTGCGCTACTTGGCAGTCGGGGTTGCTAGCGACGACGCGTGTAATATTTTCCTTTCCGCGGGATTCGTCGGGTAGGCACACCGAGATGTGGGAGCACCAGCTACAGCGGGGTGAGTCTTCGAAGGGTTGCGGCGCTGTCGGGTTGTCGATGAGTGCGCGGGTGGTGTGTACATATTCTTCTGCGGTGCGGATGTCTTCGTCTGAGATGTCGACGGGCACGGTTTTGTTGTGGTTGGTGAAGTGCACCGCGCATTCACTGACGGTTTCGCCGGCTTCTTCGAGGCAGATTTTCTGAAGGGCAAGCTGCACCCTGTGGGCGGGCGTGACGGATGCATTACGGCGTACGGGTGTTGCTTTGTATTCGATGATGCGGGTAGAACCGTCTTCTTGGGGTTCGATAGCGTCGCACCGTCCGGTGAGTCCGAGGCGTGTTGATGAGATGGTGACTGCGCGCTGTTGTGTGCCGCGGGATGTTTTGGGGTCGTCGACTCGTTTGTGCGCGGATTGTCCTTCTTGCATTTGTGAGGTGTCGGTCTTTTCGCCGTTGGATTCGATCCATGCGCGGCGAGGGCAGTACACGGTGTGCATGACGAGTGAGATGGGTAGTTCGTCGCCTGCACTGTAGGGGGTAGACATCGGTGTCTCCTTGGTGTGAGCGAGTATGGTGGGCAGTCAGCTTTGGCTGCTTGGTTTTGAGGTTAGCACTGCGGCGGGGTGTTTTGGCTTATCAGCGAGTTTATGACGCAGGGTCGGCGTGTTGAGTTTTCTGCTTGGAGGTGTGGAGGAGGCGGATAGCAGCTGGTGGGTGGGGGCTGCGGCTGGGGTTTTGTCCTCATTGTGTAGCGAAAAAGCTCCGTTCCTGGACTGTGGTGGGTCTGGGAACGGAGCAAGGAAGGGTTAGGGAAAGTCCCTACGAGACCGTAGGGAAGGTTGAGGTGTTTCCCGCGCAAGCCGGGATGAGCCGCCCGCCTCAATGAAGGTCCCTACAGAAAGCTAGGGAAAACTGGGTGGTCTTGGAGGCGGCGCCTGCAATGTAGTGACCTCAATGAAAGTCCCTCCGAAAAGGAAGGGAAATGGTTTGCTGTCCCGTGTCTTCCTTACACTTATATTGCCTCAATGAAAGCCCTTCCAAATAGGAAAGGAAATGCCCACGTTGGCATCTACGTTGGAAACGGCAAAATGCCTCAATGAAAGCCTTTCCCAAAAGGAAGGGAAATCACACAGGCTACAGGCGTTACTCTGTGGCAGTGGCGGCGCCTCAATGAAAGTCCCCGCCCGAAGGCGGAGAAATCGACTTCCTGCACCATGCCCGGCGCAATGCTCGCGGGGCCTCAATGAAAGCCCCTCCAATGAGGAAGGGAAATTGCGCCTGCGCCCATCACCGAAAAATTCATCTCAGGGCCTCAATGAAAGCCCTCCAAAAAGGAAAGGAAATACCGGACCCACCCCTGCCAGGGTGGGTTTTTCGCTCTGCCTCAATGAAAGTCTACACCTCAAGGTACAGAATAAACGGTCCCACAGTCATCTTGGTGGGATATTGATCTGTCTAATTGAAAGTCCTTACAAACAGGAAGGGAAATTCAGCCGCCACAGCGCAAAGTCCGTGCAATTCACGCCTCAATGAAAGCCCCTCCAAAAAGGAAGGGAAATTGGTCGCTATGCGCGAATCCTTTTGATGTGGCTGAGCCTCAATGAAAGCCCTTCCCAAAAGGAAGGGAAATTGTGAAATCAAGCCCTGGCCACGCTGCTTCACCCAGCCTCAATGAAAGCCCCTCCAACTAGGAAGGGAAATGTGAGCGTGAGGATGGAGGAACCCACCGCAGCGGAAAGCCTCAATGAAAGTCTACATCTCAAGCTGCAGAACAAGCAGTCCATCATTCATCCTAGGCCATCGCAACAGTTTTTCTTATTGAAAGTCCCTACGAAAAGGAAGGGAAATTGACCGTGAGTTGGGCGATTATTACGCCGTGGAGGGCCTCAATGAAAGCCCTTCCGAAAAGAAAGGGAAATGAGATGCCCAATTTCAGGGAGCTGCCCGGTCACGAGCCTCAATGAAAGTCTACACCTCAAGGTGCAGAACAAACGGTCCAGCAGTCGTCCTGGGGGTCGTCACAACAGTCTGTCTTCTTGAAAGTCCCCACAACAAAGTAGAAAAATCGGCGGGACATCCGTCTGTGCTACAGCCTGCTGAACTTTTCAGTAAAAGTCTCCGTTAGAAAACGGAGAAATCTTTTGATTACGGCCAATTTGCCGTGGACTACATGCCTCGATAAAAGCCCTTCTCAGAAGGAAGGGAAATCGACAAATTGGCAGTGGGGGCTGCGTGAATCGACCACGCCTCAATGAAAGCCCTTCCGAAAAGGAAGAAAAATCCTGCAACGCAAAACTCTTCGTCGCATTGTCGGCGCCGCCTCAATGAAAGCCCTTCCTAAAAGGAAGGGAAATCTGCGTTGGCTCGTGAGGGCATGCTCGGCGAATCTGACCCTCAATGAAAGTCCCTCCGAAAAGGAAGGGAAATCGTTGGTGGGGTCGGGGGTGCTGGGGCAGCTGGTGCCTCAATGAAAGCCCTTCCAAAAAGGTAGGGAAATTGATTCGCTGGAAGAATTCAATCGTCACTGCCTGGCCTCAAGGCAAGTCTCTGCTAAAAGGCAGAGAAGTCGTTAGGCAACGGTACGATTGACGAAGGTACCGGCGAGCGTCAATGAAAGTCTCTACAAAACTGTAGGGAAATAACCTGACTGGCGGCTACTTGATACAGAAACATCCGTGCCTCAATAAAAGTCTACACCTCAAGGTGCAGAACAAACGGTCCCTCAGTCATCTTGGGGGGATATTGATCTGTCTTATTGAAAGCCCCTACAAAACTGCAGGGAAATTCGGCGCGTTCTTGATAAATTCATCCGGCGGTACAAGGCCTCAATGAAAGCCCTTCCCAAAAGGAAGGGAAATTTAGCACTTTGAATGTACCGCGGATTTTCTCCGCGGCCTCAAAGAAAGTCCCTACGAATAGGTAGGGAAATCTGCGTTGGCTCGTGAGGGCATGCTCGGCGAATCTGACCCTCAATGAAAGTCCCTCCGAAAAGGAAGGGAAATCCGAGTCACCGACCTGTTTGCGCGGGTCCCACAGCCCCTCAATGAAAGTCCCTCCGAAAAGGAAGGGAAATTGTCGCGAGACGGTGCGGCCTTCACGTGCCATATCCCTCAATGAAAGTCCCTCCGAAAAGGAAGGGAAATTTTGACGTCGCGCAAGAAGCCGCGCCAGCTCGTTGCCCTCAATGAAAGTCCCTCCGAAAAGGAAGGGAAATTGTCGCCCAAACCAACTTACCATCCAACACCTCAGCCCTCAATGAAAGTCCCTCCGAAAAGGAAGGGAAATCTTCCTTCGACCAATACATGACAGCGGCAACCTTACCCTCAATGAAAGTCCCTCCGAAAAGGAAGGGAAATTGCGGGCGGGAAGATGCAGCTCATCCACACGGGCCGCCCCTCAATGAAAGTCCCTCCGAAAAGGAAGGGAAATCCGGCACCTGGCCCGCGCTCGCTGCCGCATACAGCAACCCTCAATGAAAGTCCCTCCGAAAAGGAAGGGAAATTTCATCCAGAGACATTTTGAGCACGAGCCTCTGGTTCCCTCAATGAAAGTCCCTCCGAAAAGGAAGGGAAATAATCGGGCTGAGCCTCGACTACTACAACAGCGGCACCCTCAATGAAAGTCCCTCCGAAAAGGAAGGGAAATGACCGGCATGATTGGCGGAAGCTCCGCCTTTGAGGATGCTCCCTCAATGAAAGTCCCTCCGAAAAGGAAGGGAAATTCGCCATCTGGAGCACCTGGCACAGAACATCGACGGCCCCTCAATGAAAGTCCCTCCGAAAAGGAAGGGAAATACCCTATCCAGAAGTCAATTAGGGACGCGCTACCGGCCTCAATGAAAGTCCCTCCGAAAAGGAAGGGAAATTATACCGGCCATCGAAAGACATACCGGTTCATCTCCGCGCCTCAATGAAAGTCCCTCCGAAAAGGAAGGGAAATTCCGCGCTGGCCAGCCCAGATCTTCGAGAACTGTCCGCCTCAATGAAAGTCCCTCCGAAAAGGAAGGGAAATAGCTACCCGAAAATAGCCCGCAACCATGCGGCAGAAACGGGTGCTTCGCGAGAACCTCGCGGAGGCTACACGCAAAATTATACACTCCAACCACATCTACCCCCGCATAACTCCCTGGCAAGGGAAGAAACCATGCGAGCGACACGCCATGTTCCCGTCACGTACCAGGTTCTCGCTCACACAAAGACCCCCGCCGGGTGCTTCCTAAGCGACCCGGCGAGGGTCTTCACGTATGAGAGGGGTTGGCGCGGTTCAGGTAAACCAGACTAACCAAGCTAACCATGCAAACCGGGCGAGCTTCGAGTCTCACGGGACTAGAAAGAACAGCGCATCAAAACCCGAGCCGGCCAAAGCTCGGCCCCGGCGAACAGCGGAACTAGCGCTCCGACTCCTCACCCAGCATGCCCTCACGAGCCAACGCAGTCAAACGAGACACCGCACGGAAATACTTCTTCTGATAACCACCAGCCAGCATCTCCTCAGTAAACACCTTGTCAAAAGGCACACCCGAAGAAACAATCGGCAGGTCCTTGTCATACAGGCGGTCAGCCAACACCACAAAACGCAGCGCCACCGACTGCTCAGTAATCGGGTGAACATCACGCCACGCAATACCATCCAGGCCATCAATCAGCTGACGGTAACGCGACGGGTGTACCTTCGCCAGATGCTCCACCAGGTCAGCGAAGTTATCAACACCAACAGTCTGGCCGCCGAACACTTCCTCAACCTTCGCATCAAACGCATCATCAGCAACAGGCTCCGGTGCGGCAGGCAGGCCACGGTGACGGAAATCCTCACCATCCACACGATGCACCTCAAACTGCGAAGCAAGCACCTGAATCTCACGCTTAAAATCCTCAGCCGCGAAACGGCCCTCACCCAGCGCACCAGGCAGCGTGTTCGAGGTCGCCACAAGCTTCACGCCAGCATCCGCCAGCTCACGCATCAGACGAGACATGAGCACAGTATCACCCGGATCATCCAGCTCAAACTCGTCAATACATACCAGCTTGTAGCTGCTCAACGCCTCAACCGTCTTACGGAACGTCAACGCACCCACCAGGTTCGTGTACTCCACAAAAGTACCGAACGCCTTCGGGCCGTCCACATAATGCCACAGCGACGCCAACAGGTGAGTCTTACCCACACCAAAACCGCCGTCAAGGTACAGGCCAGACTTCGTCGAATCCTTCTTCTTGCCACCAAATAGGCGACCAAAGAAACCGGCACCAGCACCGCCACCATTAATCTTGTCGCCAAAATCCTTCAGCTTCTGCACGGCCTCAGCCTGCGACGGCTGATTCGGGTCGGGAATGTAGCTATCAAAAGACACTTCACCAAAACGCTCAGAGGGTCGGAAACCCGCCAGCAACTCATCAGCAGAAACGCGAGGGATGCGGTCGGTCAAGT
>ERZ772974.1545-NODE-1545-length-14957-cov-8.514428_pt1 | contig 14957 bp, 15 predicted proteins | sample MGYA00580671_ERZ772974 | MGnify/ENA primary metagenome ERZ772974 (study PRJEB29015, sample SAMEA2738065) | human oral metagenome | biome: human oral; feature: human-associated habitat; material: saliva | place: China | collected 2218 ... | reverse complement strand
CTATGGCACACGTCTTTATCAAAGTAGTTTCGATGAAGATATGAAAGGCTCATACTTATCCGTCAATTCTGATCCATACGGAATCCCCGTAACATATATAGGTTATGCCCTACTCTTCCTTGGACTCATTGCCATGCTCATCGAACCTAAAGGGAACTTCCGTCGATTACTTCGTAGTAATAGTGGTAAAGCCATTGCGTTACTCTTACTACTTCTAGCTGGAACATCACCTATCAGTGCACAACCATCATTAACACGTGAGACTGCAGATGAGTTCGGAAAGGTTCTTATTGTTTATAATGGTCGTATCTGTCCTATGCAAACCTACGCCATTGACTTCACAAAGAAACTATATGGTAAAAAGAATTACAAGGACTTCACTCCCTGCCAAGTACTAACAGGTTTCATGTTCTGGGGGAAGGAATGGATGAAAGAACCTATCTTTAAGATAAAAGGAAGTGAGCTACGTAATAAATTAGGGCTCAGTGAATATATATCCCCTATGAGTCTTTTCGGACAACAAGGATATATCCTCGGTCCATATCTTGAAGATGCACAGAGTCAACCTAACGATGCTGTCGCTAAACAGATTCTTGACACTGACGACAAGATGATGTTATTAATGGATCTTATGCAAGGCAAAACGCTCAAGATATTCCCTTATACTTCAAATAAAGGAAACATTGACTGGTTTGCACCTACCGATCGTATGCCCAAAGCTATGCCCAAGGCACAACAGCAATACATTCACACGATTCTCTCCTTAGCAAGACAATTAGCCAACCAAGGAAACACAGGAATGCTGAACGAACTTGCTCTAAAGTTGCAGAAATATCAACAAGTTTATGGTGGTAATACGATCCCTACACCAACGGAAATAAAAGCAGAGAATATCTATAATTCTTGCTCGTTCGCAACGATTCTATTCATCGCCAATCTGACGTTAGGACTTTTATCCATCTTATTCTTAAACAAAAAGAAGAGATACAGAATTTTCACCTGTCTCATGGGCTTATCATGGCTTATCCTTACATTTACATTAGCTTTAAGATGGATTATCAACGGGACGATTCCTATTGCAAATGGCTATGAAACAATGCTTTTACTCTCATGGCTCATTATGATTGTATCAATCCTAACAACCCATAAGATGCAACTAATGACCACTTTCGGACTACTCATGAGTGGATTCATGCTACTCGTAAGTCATCTTGGTGAGATGGATCCGAGTATCACGCCACGTATGCCCGTACTAAATAGTCCGTTGCTGAGCATACATGTCAGTATTATCATGATATCTTATGCCCTATTTTCTTTGACATTCATCAGTGCTATTGCCTATTTCTTTACAAATAGAAGTAAAAAAGCAAGTATCATTCAGATTAATAAGCAACTGACAACGCTCTCACAAATATTCCTCTATCCTGCTATAACCACCCTCGGATTAGGAATATTCATAGGAGCAATTTGGGCAAATATCAGTTGGGGTACTTATTGGGGATGGGACCCGAAAGAGACATGGGCACTCATAACATTCATGATTTATGCTATTCCATTGCATAAAGCAAGTTTACAGTCATTAAGAAGTGAGAAGAAATATCACATCTTTATGTTTATTGCATTCTTAAGTATCCTAATGACTTACTTCGGTGTCAATTACATTCTTGGTGGTATGCACTCTTACGCTTAGAAAAAGCATAGTAGCATCAAGTGCTTTCGTCCTAGCTTACAGACTTTCAGTGAGTAAGTTCAGAGACGATTTCATAAGATAAACAAGGAAAAGTTCGCAAACAAAATCGAAATTGTTTGCGGACTTTTTTCATATTATCTGTAAACAATTCTCTGTATTTCATAGCTCTATTATCATCCTTCTAATGATTGAATTTCTTATTACAGCTTAGCAAATATCCGCCACATCGCTAGGTTCGTTTTTTCATGCTAATAGATGTGCCGTGAATGGTAACAGAAAACGTCCCGCTTAATTCGGAGGAAGAACTTAGAAAAACTCTATCTTCATCACAAAAATATATTACATTTAATTTTATTATTCTAGCGTATTCTAGAAAACGATTTATCAATCAAACACGTAAAATAGGACTTAAAAATAAAAACTCATTACATTTTCAGAGATTTTCCAGTACTTTTCACCCAAAAAATAAGGACTTTTCATAAAAAACGATACTATCTTTTGATGAAAACGATAGTACTTTTTGACGGAAACGATAGTACTTTTTAATCAAAACGATAGCACATTTCAGTAAAATAGATAGGATTTTCTTCTCAAAACAATCGAACTATTTGTAACTCTATGACTATCAGATTATTACAAAAAGTAGGAAGAATTATCTCAAAAATCGTATATTTCAGATGGAAATATAAGTTGCTTTCGAATAACGAAATTATAGGTATCAAAAATAACAATATTACTTTACATTTATTTCTCCATAGGAACACAACACCATCGGGAAATCTTTAACATTACACCGATACCAGGAATCTCCTTTAATAAATAATACTTTTTGTTAGAACGAACCAATCGCCCAGTCATTCCTTTCATGGGTCCGAACTTGACCAATACTTCGTCACCAGCTTTTAGATGTGCCTCGTCGGAAGAAACGAACTTTCGCATTGTCACTTCAGGATTACACATAAGACGAAATTCATACATCTGGTCGTGCGGAATAAGGCAATATTCCTGAGAACTGATTGATTTGCGCAGAACACTTATCTTATAGTTCATCTCGCTAACAATATGGCGAAACTGCTTTTCATCAATGGACTGTTTCACAAAAACAAGATTACGAACGACAGGACGTAATACTTTACGTGGCTTGCCATCACGCCCTTCTATCGTAATATATTGCTCGGGAACGAAACATTCTAAGCCCTTTTCCTCAAAATAGGTTCTTACTTCTTGCTGACGAATGGTAAAGAGTTTTACTGCATACCATGATAATCCGTCGTCAATAATTGTATCTATATATTTAGTTGTCTCTACCATCGATGATTATAGATGTAATAAATATTGTTCAAAGCACTAACCAGTTGTGAAGAATCCTATTGCCTTGTGGCGTTAAAACACTTTCAGGATGGAATTGAATGCCATATAAATTATAGTCACGATGCCTCAATGCCATGATAATCCCATCAGACGTTTCAGCAATTATCTCTAAACAATCGGGAAAATCATCCTTTGAAACCGCCCAACTGTGATAACGCCCTACGATGATTGGACGCTTTAATCCTGCAAATAAAGGGGAGTTGACGGGCTGAATTATCTCTGCGGAAACTCCGTGAAATACGTCTGAAAGGTTCTCCAGCTTAGCCCCGAAGCTCTCCGCAATAGCTTGATGTCCCAAACAAACACCTAAGATTGGTTTGTGACCAGCATAATGACGAATGACATTCATTAATTGACCCGCTTGAGAAGGTAGTCCTGGTCCAGGACTAAGTATTATCTTGTCGAAGCATTCTAACTCGTTAAGTTGGAAGTCATCATTATGAAAAATGGTTACTTCTCCCCCAACTTCTTTGATAAGATGCGCTAGATTATAGGTGAATGAATCATAGTTATCAATGATAACACACTTCATTTTCATAAGTTTCATTTATGCGTCCCCGTTTATCTTCGCACGCCTTCTAAGAAAGTCTTAAGCAGAGTAATATCTTTCATGGCTGGTTCTTTCTCAAACTTCTGATCAATGTTAATGCCATAGAACTGAGGATGAGAAAAATCGTTAATGCTTGATAGATCCTCTATGCCAATATTTCCTGACAACAGAAAAGGAATATTCCCATCGTATTCATTTAAAATTGTCCAATCCTTAGAACTATCTTCCGAAGTTTGCATATCAAATAGGAAATAATCTGCACTATTTACATACGGCTTATACTGGTTAATATCCTCACGAGTCCTAACCGAAATAGTCTTCATAATCTTTATTCCAGCATGAATGTCGGGATCAATCGTGCGACGAAGATTATCTAACATGACAGGACTTTCCTCGCCATCAAGCTGAACGATATCAAGATTAAAATTATAGACACACGTAACTATGTTCTGTGGCATATCATCTTTAAAAATACCACATAACTTCGGACGATTACTTTCAGATGTATCCACCTGTAACGAACCATAATCAGGGATAATACCAGCGCGCGAGGAGATTTGACTGACATAACGTTTATCTGATGGGCAGAAGTTTAATCCTAACCACTCAATACCTAATTGCGATACACCATGTATATTCACGGCATCACGCATGCCACATATCTTTACTATCATAGTTATATTTTTTGTGCTACAAAGATAATCAAAAAAAAGATTGTACCCGTAGTATCGCTATAAAAACATTGCGAATGTAGGAGATAAAAGGAAATAATGTTTCTATCAGATATAATAATCTTTAGACAAGCACGTTTAAAAACAAAGAACTCTCTAATTAATAGCATAATTTAAGCCTATGGTGAATATTTTTACTCCTGAGGAATTAAAGCCTTCTGAGAAGACTTTAGCTCTTATCCGACAGATAGCTTACACCTATCGTACATTTAAAATGAATGGGAAAATACAGTCTTATTGCTTGAATTAAGAATAAAAAAGTATGGAAACAATAGTATCTCCTTCCCTTCTCTCTGCTGATTTTTTGCATTTAGACAAAGAGATTGAAATGATTAATGAGAGCGATGCCGATTGGCTTCACATGGATGTTATGGATGGTGTATTCGTTCCTAACATTTCCTTTGGATTTCCAATCTTGGAAGCAGTGGGTAAGGCTTGTAAGAAACCTATGGATGTACACTTTATGATTGTTCATCCAGAGAATTACATCCAGCAGACTGCTTCGACAGGAGCTGCAATTATGAACGTACAATATGAAGCTTGTGTGCACCTTCACCGAACAATACAAGCAATTCATAGTGCAGGAATGAAAGCGGGAGTAACTCTTAACCCATCTACTCCCGTGAATGTGCTTGAAGATATTATTTGTGATGTGGATATTGTACAACTCATGAGCGTTAATCCTGGCTTCGGTGGTCAGAAGTTTATAGAACATACAATTAAAAAGGTTCAACGACTTCGCCAAATGATTGATAACGAAAATAGCAAAGCTCTCATTGAAGTTGATGGCGGTGTACAACAAGAAACAGCACCACGCCTTGTAAAAGCTGGAGTTGATATCCTCGTTAGCGGTAGTTATGTCTTCAAAGCGGCTAATCCGAAAGCCACAATCCATTCGTTGAAGACTTTGAAACGATAAAATGAAAAGGTGTTGAATATTAGAAGTATATAAAGGTTATGGTTACATAACGTCTAATATTCAACACTTTCTTATATTAAGCAAACTGTAAATTTAGATTATATTCACGCACCATCCTTCTCAGATTAAGGATTGCATAACGCATACGTCCAAGACTTGTATTAATGCTCACACCAGTTGTCTCGGCAATCTCCTTAAATGACATCTCCTGATAAAAACGCATGTATACAACTTCTCGTTGTGGTGCCGGCAATAAGTTCATCAAACGCTTAACTTCTGAAAGAGTTTGGGTATTAATAAACTGACATTCAATATTCCCTATGGTAGTTTCACTGCCAGCTATGTTAGAAAGATTATTTTCTTTTGGAGCATCAACAATCTTGTCTGCACGCTGAGCACGATACCAATCCATTATCACATTGTGAGCAATACGCATAATCCAAGCATAGAACTTTCCCGTTGGAGAGTACTTACCTTGTTGTAGTCTAGTTATAACCTTCACAAATGTTTCCTGAAATAAATCATTAGCAGCATCTTGGTCATGCACTACAAAAAGAATATATGAGAATAGTTTTGATTGATTACGTAAAAGCAATAAATCAAAAGCCTCGTTACTTCCATTAATATATGACAATGCCAACTGCTCGTCGGTCATATCACTTAGATTCTTCATTTATATGTTTATTGTTTTATGAAGTATAATTGTTCCGATAGGCTTTTATTGCTTTATCTTAATTTTAAAAATAATCATTCTGTACTCACTGAAAAAACTTAGGCAGATAAAGGTAAAATCATTCTCTTTCATCTTACCCATTGCAGTTAAAGTTCTGCAAATATAGCAACTTTTATCCTTTGCAGCAAACTTTTCATACAAAAATCATTCATCTAACCATTGTCCGCCCACAACATTCTTCTTCATTCCTGGTACACCAAGATACTTTTGCTTTGTACCATAGAACGCAACACTACGCCCATAATTATCAGGCGTTGTAGCTAAACCAAACTCTGCCTTCATTGCTTTTGTCCTTAACTGAATAGCAATAACCTTCTCTGGAGTACAATCTCCTAAACTATCTGCTAATAAAATTGCATTATCATAGGTGAATGGATCCATCCATTCTGCATATTTAATACTCTTACTACAAGCTCCTACAATAATTCCCTTCACCCAAACATATCTATCGCCTAATTCTGTATTTCGAAATTCTTCGACGCTATAAACTTTCTGTTCTGAAGAAGGATCGTCATCCTCCTCTTCATATCTAGGTAAAGTCTCGCTATTATCTGCAGGACTTGTTTTCTGACATCCAAAGCAAATAACACAAACTAAAAATAGTATTATCAATCTATTCATTTTCATAGAATCAAGTTTATATTAACTCCACAAAGATATGAAAAGATTCAGATAATGTCAAGGGAATCAATAAAAAAGAGGTTGGTGCAGGAAGCTACCAACCTCGAACTAGATTTAGCAAAACATCTAAATCTGTGAAAAACACGCTACAAATATAGCGTATATAAAGGAATAAAACAAATTTTATTGATATAAAAAGGAGAATTTAACATTAAAAGCGCACACATGAAGAAAACGAGGAAAGAAATATCGTTATTTATCAATTCAAGTTCAAATTATAATAAGAAACTTAATTGCAAATATCATATCAAATACCTAAATTTGCATTGTTATTTATTCTTTTAATCATTAAACAATTTTATTATGAACAAAACTTTACGCTTAATTCTCACTATTGCTTTCACGGCAATCAGTTCCTTTTCATTTGCACAGAAGCAAGTAGTTATCAGTTCTGAGGAACTACAAGGTCCGACAGCTGGCAAAGACATCAGTATTAATAAAGATGGAATAACTATAACGATGTCATACGGAGCAATGAATAACAAGTATTCATATCGCCTCTATCAGAAAGCTACAATGACTATCACATCTGACAATTATAATATGACAAATATCATAATCGAATGTGATACACACGAAAGTGGGGGAAAGAGATTTCTTGCCGATGGATTTGCTGATAATATGGAAGGAGTCACTGTTTCTAATGATAAAGTTACAGTTACATGGACAGGTGATGCAAAAACAACTTCTTTCACTGCAGCAAAGAAACAAGTACGCATTAAAAAGTTCACCATAACTTTAAAGGATACACCTAATGAAATCACAGGAATAAATGTAGAGTCTAATAATAACGCACAACCAATGTATAACCTTTCAGGGCAGCGTGTAGACAAAAACTACAAAGGAGTTGTTATTCAGAATGGTAAAAAATTTATCAACAAATAAGACTGTCTATACATAAAGTTCTAACAAATTAAATTTCAGAAGAGCCTTTTCTCCAACGAAGAAAAGGCTCTTCTCATGTAAAGAAAGGTACTATGTCACATCAAAGAGAGTCTTCTTTCAATATTTAATAAACAGCTTAATCGAAATTAATAGGTATTAATGTAAAAAATGATAGGTACAGATGAATCTTTCCGTACCTATCATTTATTTTAGTAAACCATTATAACTTATAACGGATAAGTAATATTTTACTTACTTTGTTGCAGTTTTTGCTTTCTTTGAAGTAGCCTTCTTTGTCGATGTCTTTTTGGTAGAAGTCTTCTTAGTAAGCTCTGCTCTCAACTCTTCTTCCTGTATCTCTAACTTTTGAACCTTAGCCTGAAGATGAGATATCTCCTTTGTTTTAATATCAATCTCTTCACCTTGATTACGGATAGTTGTAAGTAAGCCATTCAACTCTTCATTATCAATTTCTGCAGGATAGAGGCTATTGACACGACTAATGAAATCACCAAGAATGTTCATATAATTGGTAAAGGCATCAAAAGGACTCGCATATATCCCTCGATCCATTCCAACACGTGAAGGCTTGGTTGACATGAATCGGAAGTTATCACTAGCTTGCAAATAATCCCAATCTTGATTTATCTTAGGGTCATTGGCAATACGGACACGATCAGCAATACCATAAAGTTTATTGAAGGCTTCACGTTGCATTGCGTTTCCTAACCATGTACTAACATCACGTTCTTCATCCATCCAACTTAACGTATCTGGTACAGAGAGACTATCAACACTCTTCAGCTTCATACAAATCTCCGTTGGAGTTGAGAATGTTATGCCACGCTGTTTAGCACACGCAGGCAATGCCTTGAGGAATTCTAAGATATTACTTGATAATGGCTGTTCTATACCCAAAGCCGAGAGATTCATAAAGATACCTATTACCTGTTCTTCGTTGGGTAGCGCCGCGATCTCATCCATATAAGTATCAGCAAACAAAGGATAGCCTTCCCAGTCAGAATTATTAAAGCGAAGAGAGATATCATCACTCAATTTGACATCACGCAATAGTAGTTTTAGATTAGGATCTAATGCACAATTATATACATAATGTGGGCTCTTCCAGCCTAAAACATGTTTTGCACCTTCAGTCAACATCGCCTTAAAACCCATTTGCGAAGCAAGTAAACCAATATCGTCACTATAGATAAGCGAAGAGTTACGAAGAACCTTTGGTGTTTGACCAAAGTATTCCTTTATCTTATGTGCTTGACGCTTTACTTCAGACTTAAAACTTTCCTTATTAGCCAATGAGGCAAGACCATGCGAATAAGGTTCTGCTAAGAACTCTACACAACCAGTATTATTTAATTCTTGCAATTTCTCAAGAACTTGTGGTGCGTGCATTTCAAGTTCCTCTATTCCTACTCCTGATAATGAGAAAGCAACCTTGAAAGCTTTTCCATGTTCATGAACCATTTGTAACATAGCCTCCAATGCTGGCATATAACTCTTCTCAGCTATATCTGTTATCGAACGTTCATTCTCAAAGCTATCATAATAATAATGGTCAGTCCCAATATCAAAAAAACGATAACGCTTTAAGTGAATGACCTGATGTATCTCGAAATATAAACAAATTGTCTTCATTGCTAATTATTTTGGTTTTTAAAGATTATGGTTTTTTATTTTGCTTTTATTGCCAACCTAATGTGCGGTGATAGAGTTCACGAATCCATGCACCAACTTTCTCCCACGTAATCTGATCGACTTCTCTCTTCCCTTCTACAGATAAGTAATCAAAGAGACTCTCATTATGACAAATAGAATAGATGGCATCGGCCATTGCATTAATATCCCAATAATCGACCTTTATACAATTATCGAGAATCTCAGCACATCCACTTTGTTTTGATATAATCGTTGGTGTTCCGCACTGCATAGCCTCTAAAGGAGAAATTCCGAAAGGTTCGCTGACTGATGGCATAACATAAACATCTGAGGCTTTTAAGCACTCATAGACTTGTTTACCACGCATAAAACCAGGGAAATGGAATCTATCAGCAATCCCACGTTCTGCCACTAAAGTTATCATTTGCTCCATCATATCCCCCGAGCCTGCCATACAGAAACGGACATTACGCGTACGATGGAGAACCATATTAGCAGCCTCAACAAAGTATTCTGGTCCTTTCTGCATCGTTATTCGACCGAGGAAAGTAACAACCTTCTCCTTACCTTTATGGTCAGGGCGTGGTATTTCTGTAATCTCCTTATCTAATGGATAAACAGCATTGTGTACCGTGAATACCTTTCGGGGATCTTGATGATACTGATGTATAACTGTCTGGCGTGTCAATTCTGATACACACATGATACAATCCGCATTATCCATACCATCTTTTTCTATACCATACACGATAGGATTTACTTTACCACGCGAACGGTCGAAATCAGTTGCATGTACATGAATACACAAGGGCTTACCACTAACACGTTTCGCATGTATACCAGCAGGATAAGTCAGCCAATCATGTGCATGAATAATATCGAAATCGTATGTACGTGCAACAACACCTGCTATAATCGAATAATTATTAATCTCCTCGTGCAAATTTGAAGGATAACCACCAGCAAAGTCCATTGCACCAAGCTCGTTAACATGCATATAATTGAAGTCGGCATAGATATGCTCACGTAACTTGAAATAAAGTTCTGGAGTCATGACATTGCCTAATCTATTCTTCACATAATCATAACTGAGCTCACGATAAGCAATAGGAACACGATTCATTGCTACAATTTCAGCATAGTTATGGTCTTCATCACCGAAAGGATGAGGCAAACAAAGAATTGTCTCAATATCACCTTGCGCATGGAGTCCCTCAGAAATACCAAAATTAGCAGTTGCAAGACCGCCATATACATGAGGAGGATACTCCCATCCAAACATTAAAACTTTCATACTTGTTCTGCCTTTTAATATTTATACTTCTCTAGCAACTCTAATGTACGCAGAACTTCGGCTACATTCATAGCAAAAGAGATTGCACCACGACCACTGAATGGAGGATTGCCATCGAATAGTTCTGGTAATGTACTTAGACAATGATAGAACATTTCATCTTCATAACCAACCAACTGGCGTTCCACAAAACTTAATCGGGTTTGCTTATAGAGCTTTAAACAAGCCTCAAGATAGAAACCTTCTAGCCATGGCCAAGCTGTTCCCTGATGATATGCCTGATCACGTTGTGCTTGTGGACCAGTATACATTGGATTATAACCACCACTCTTAGGGGAAAGCGAACGGAGTCCCTTTGGAGTTAACAATTCACGTGTACAAATATCTAATACACCTCGCTTTTGTTTCTGATCAAGTGGAGAATAATCAAGAGCTACGGCGAAAACCATATTAGGGCGAACGCTCCAATCAATCATCTTACCATCAACAAAGTCGTAAAGATAACCATACTCATTTAAGAAGGTATCAATGAAGGAGGCTTTACACTTATCTGCTAATGTGTCCAGTTTCTCCGCATATTCTTCATTACCTGATTCCCGTTCTATTGTTGCTACAAAGCGTAACGCATTATACCAAAGGGCATTGAACTCAACAATATATCCGGAACGGGGAACAACAGGCTGACCATTATTCATAGAGTTCATCCACGTAATAGCCTCTCCCTTAGCGTCTGCATAGAGTAAGCCGTTCTCATCTAGAACAAGATTCGGATGTTTGTCTGTGGCAAGATAGTCTATAATGTCATGCAAGAAAGTTCCATAAAGTTCTTTACAACGAGCTTTACCAGCCTTCTTTGCATATTGTTGTATTGCCCAAATACACCAAAGAGGGACATCCGGTTTATCCATCTCATAGATGTCTACACTAACAGGTTTGTCATTCATAAACTCGCGTAAACCTTTCTCTGCAGTCTGCATAACAAGTTCAAAGTAGTCCTGTTCTTCTATGCTCAATGTTAATCCTGGCAATGAGATAAATTGATCACGAGCACGGCATTTAAACCATGGATAACCAGCAAGGATATAGCGTTCATCATTCTTTGTACGATTATGAAATTGATGAGCTGCATTAACAAGACAATGGAAGAAATTGTCTCTCGGACTTCTTGTCTCAACTTCTTTATCAAATAAATCTTGTAAAGTTGACGTGTCACACTCTGCCGTTGACGCCGCAAAAACGATACTTTCCCCTTTACTAATATTCATCTCAAAGTAGCCTGGAACATATAAATCTTCATTAGAATCATAGCCTCGTTCCTGCTCTTTTGGGTATTCTAAGCCACGATACCAATAAGGTTCAAAATGGAACTCATTACTCTTTGAAAATTGCATAAATAGCAAGGGGTAACCAGCATACATACAAGTGCTAATACCATTATCTACTTGTTCATAAGAGCGATTTACAGCCGAATTCTCGTGAGTAAACTGTCGAACACTACGAAAAGCTAGAAATGGGCGGAATTGTAAAGTAGTTTGAGAATGAGCTTCTAATAATGTATAACGAATTAAGATGCGATCCTCATAGTGTTGGAAAACTACTTCTTTCTTTAACAATACACCACCAACACGATAAATCGTGGTCGGAACAATATCACAATCAAACTCTCGAATATACTTGTGTCCTTGCGGACTAAAATTCCCTCCTTGGTACTTATGCAATCCTAAATTGAAAGCAGCACCATGCTGAATAACCGTTGGATCAAGCGAACTCAGCAGTACATGATTCTCATCATCCAGTTCAGGGACAGGGACAACAAGTAATCCATGGTACTTGCGCGTGTTACAATCAACGATTGTGGAACAAGAATAGGCACCAGAGCGATTGGTTCGTAATAACTCTCTAGGAAGAGAGTCCTGAAGATTTGCCATGAGGGCTTTTTCAAATTTTAAGTAGCTCATGTCTGTTAAGGTTTACTATTTGGTTTTTATATCATTCGGGTAGAATCCTTTACTGATTTTACCATTTGGCACTCCAAAGATACAAATATTTTTCATAACAGCATTAAAAGTAAGATATTATTTTCAAGGTCAGATTTATCTTATGACTTGTTGTACGAAAAAGTTTTAAATTCCTTTGCCTTAAAAGCTCTTATAAACAATAGGAAAAGCTTAGGAGCTTTTTGGAGAAAGCTTAAGAGCTTTTTGGAGAAAGCTTAAGAGCTTTTTAAAGAAAGCTTAGGAGCTTTTTGGAGAAAGCTTAGGAGTTTTTGGGGAAGTAATTAGGATCTACCTATAATTTGCATAAAAGGAAAAAGGATTTCCTTCTATAAAAAGCAAGAAAATAGATAGAACCTATATAATATATAAGGTGTATTAACTCGGTATGATAAAGTTAATAACTTCCTTTTCCACACTAATTCTAAATGTACCAACAGGCGTACCATTCAAGAGTCTTCCGTCAACACTGACTGGTGTATGCGGAGCTATCTGTGCGCTCAATTCCTGTGTTCTATAAGGTAATACACTACGATGATTCAATATCTTGTCCCGTAATAAAAGATACATACCCTCCATTGCTTGTAACATCTTTGGCTGAGAAACGATTGAAACATCTAGCAAACCATTATAAGGAACAGCATTTGGCGTCTGTCCATAACCTTGAGCATTACCAACACAAACAGTCATCAGACGCTGTTTGATAGTATCAGTATTAATTTTCAATGACATCAAATAATCCATACGCTGAAACAAAAGTAGGAAGAATGAGAGGATAAACGAGATTGTGCGAGAAATAAAGAGGTGACGCATACGACGACGCATACTCATGATATTTGCTACCATACCTATGTTCACACAATTAAGGAAATATCTACGACAACGTTCTTTCTTTTTGTTTTCATAGTGAATGCATCCAATATCTACTCGTCTTACACGCTTCTGCTTGAGCCAAGCAATCGTCTGTTCCAAGTGTGACTCATCAAATCCCCAAAAATGTGCAAAATCATTCAGTACACCATTTGGAATAACTCCCAACGTTATACAATTACGCTCTTCAGGCTTTAAGAGCATGAGATAGTTGACTGCGTCATTCAGTGCCGAATCGCCACCATAGATGATAATGGTCTTGTAACCATTACTAATCAGCATGCGAACCAAACGATCTACACCTCGAGGATTCTCGCTCTGTACCATATCATATTGTATACCATGTTCTAGCAGACAACGTTCAGCCTGCTCCCAACGCTTTACAGGATTAGTAAACAATCGACCTTTTGGACAATAAATAATGCCCCATCTTCCTTCCTCTACCATAATTTCAATATTTCTTCTACTTTATCTTCCATCTTCCGCGCAGCATTTACCCAATGAATCGTAAAACCCCGACGCTCCATACCACGAAACCACGTCATCTGTCGCTTAGCAAACTGATGAATAGCAATCTCTAACTGTTGGAACATTTCATCATAAGACAATTTTCCTATAAGATATTCCGTCACAAATTTATATTCCAAGCCATAATAGATAAGATCTTCTGCAGGGATGCCACGCTTCAATAATCCATCTATCTCGTCAACCATACCCCCTTCAAGGCGTGTTTTCAGACGATGAGTAATCTTTTCTCTTCGCGCTTCTCGTTCAATATCCACTCCTATTATTAATGAATCAATCGGCGGACACTGGCGTTCTTCTGTCGGCTTTGTGAGGTTATAGGTTTCTATCTCTATCGCACGAATAGCACGCTGGCATGAATCAACATCCGTCTTATTGTGCATAACAGAATGATTTCTTCTCTTCAAATCTACCAATATGTTTGTAAGTTCTTCGAGATTCTTACCCTCTAATTCAGTACGTAATGCTGGATTCTGAGGTACGGGCGAGAGGCTATAACCTTTCAATACGGCTTCTATATAGAGACCTGTACCACCACAGAGGATAGGCAATGCTCCTCTACTTCGTATATCCTCATAACAATCAAGGAAATCTTGTTGATAGCGGAAAAGATTATACTTCGTACCTGGTTCACATATATCTATAAGGTGATAAGGTATTGTATGCCCCTCAACTGTGTAATCAGCCAAGTCTTTACCCGTACCAATATCCATGCCACGATAGACCTGACGGCTGTCTGCACTGATGATTTCAGCGTTAAGCCGGGCTGCCAAATGTGCAGCAAGATCGGTCTTACCCGAAGCCGTAGGACCAAGAATGGTTATCATACGCTTGTCAAGAGCTATACCTGCAGCCGTACCCTCACCTATCTGTTCGTTCTTCATGTCGCAAAGATAACAAAAAAATCCCTGCCAGCAAGCTGACAGGGACTATTATTTTATCCGTCAATCACTCTCTACACAAGAGAGGATTGCAGATGACCTTACGGTTGGTATTACTTCAACTCTGCGAAGTACTTGATTGTACGAACCATCTGAGAA